>Ga0116227_10001878_pt1 | contig 47743 bp, 43 predicted proteins | sample S1TSphgellanicum_FD_89693 | JGI IMG/M metagenome (GOLD analysis project Ga0116227, IMG submission 89693) | Host-associated microbial communities from peat moss isolated from Minnesota, USA - S1T2_Fb - Sphagnum magellanicum MG | ecosystem: Host-associated > Plants > Peat moss > Unclassified... | reverse complement strand
CTTGACCCAGATGATGATGAGCGGCGCCACGGCCACGATGGGCGTGACCTGCAGCAGCACGGCGTAGGGAAACAGCGCGGTCTCTATGCGCCGGCTCTGCACGAACAGGAAGGAGATCAGCACGCCCACCACGGTGGCCGCGGCAAAGGCCAGCAGCGTGATCTTCACCGTGACCCACAACGCCAGGCCGAGCGGCGCCCAGTCGGTGAACAGGGTCTGCAGCATCAGCAGCGGCGAGGGGACGAGGTAGGGCGGCAGGTCAAAGCCGGTGACCAGCGCCTGCCACAACAGCAGCAGCACCACGCCGACCAGCAGCGGGTAGACGATGCGCTGCACGCGCGGCTGGTGCAGCAAGGGGATGCGGCTCATGTCAGTGTTCCTCCGTGCTGGCGCGCAGGAGGCTGTCCTGGATGGCCTTGGCGTGGCGCGCGAACTCCGGCGACACCATGAAATCCGCGCTGCGCGGGTAGGGCGCGTCGATGTGGAACTGCTCGACTACGCGGCCCGGGCGCGCGGCCATCATCACCACGCGGCTGCTGAGGAAGACCGCCTCGTGGATCGAGTGCGTGACGAAGATCACGGTGAGCTTCTTGCGCTGCCACAGCTCGAGCAAGTCGGAGTCGAGCTTGTGGCGGGTGATCTCGTCGAGCGCGCCAAAGGGCTCGTCCATCAGCAGCAGGTCGGGCTCGGTGACCAGGCCGCGCGCAATCGACACGCGCATCTGCATGCCGCCCGAGAGCGCACGCGGCAGCGCATTGGCAAACCTGGCCAGCCCGACCAGGGCCAGCGCATCGGCCACGCGCGCGTCGGCCTCTTGCCGTGGCACGCCAGCCAGGTCCAGCGGCAGGCGCACATTGCTCTGCACGCTGGCCCAGGGCATGAGCGTGGGCGACTGGAAGACGAAGGCCAGCTTCTGCGGGCAGTCATGGATCTGCGCCACCGGCTTGCGCCACAGCAGCAGGCGGCCGTCGCTGGGTTCGAGCAGGCCGGCAACCATCTTCAGCAGCGTGCTCTTGCCGCAGCCCGATGGGCCGAGCAGGGTGACGAACTCGCCCTCCGCGATCTTCAGGTCCACCGGCTGCAGGGCCCGGGTGCCGTTGGGATAGGTCTTCTCGACGGAGAGACATTCGACGGCCGGGATGCCGGCCGGCGGCAGCTCGGGCGGCGCGGCCAGCGTGGCGGCTTCAGCGCGGATCATGGGGTGCCTTTCGATGGAGGCACGGGAGCGGGGCTCCCGTGGTTTCAGGGCGTGGGGGATCAGGGGAGGACCTTGATGTCCTTGATAAAGGCCGTGGTGTAGGTCTTGCTGACATCGACCTTGCTTGGGTCCAGCAGCTTGGCGCTCACCAGGAAGTCGTAGCTGGCCTTGCTGCGGGCTTCGGTGATGGTGCCGATGCCCTGCGTGGCGGCGTCGCCGCCGGTGATCATGCCCATCTCTTTCAGCTTGGCCACGCTGTAGGCCAGCTGCTCATCCGTCATGTTGGGGTTGTCCTTCTTGATCAGGGCGTTGGCCGGCGCCGGGTCGGCCAGGTAGCTCTTCCAGCCTTCGGCGGAGGCCTTGACGAAGGCGGCCACGGCCTTGCTGCGGTCCTTCAGGGTCTTGTCCATGCAGCTGATGGTGGTGGCGTAGGCGGGGTAGCCGTGGTCGCTGAACATCAGCACGTTGGCCTTGACGCCAGCCTTCTGGATGGCGAAGGGCTCGGAGGTGAGGTAGCCCTGCTGCGCGGTGTTCTTGTCGGCGACGAAGGGCTGGATGTTGAAGGTGTAGGGTCGGGTCTGGCTGTCGGTGTAGCCGTACTTGGCCTTGAGCCAGGGCCAGAAGCTGAGGTTGGCGGCCTGGCCGATGAGCAGGGTCTTGCCCTTCAACTGCTCCAGGCTGGTGACGTCCTCGTGCGCGATCAGCACCTGCGGGTCCTTCTGGAAGAAGGCGGCCACGGTGGTGAGCGGCACGCCGCCGGCGCGCACCTGCATCATCTGCAGGTCGCTGGAGCCCATCACGCAGTCGGCCTGGCCGGCGGCGACGATCTGCACGGCATTGACCTGCGGCCCGCCCATCTTGATGGTGACGTCGAGCCCGGCCTTCTTGTAGAGCCCGGTGGCCAGTGCCTGGTAGAAGCCGCCGTGCTCGGCCTGGGCATACCAGTTGGTCATGTAGACGAACTTTTCATCGGCCTGCGCCGCGCTGGCGGCAGCCAGTGCTAGGGCGAGAAAGCCGAGGCGGGAAGCGGTGCGGATGCGCATGGTGGGGCCTTTGGTGGAACGTGGATGGAAGGGGTTGCGAGCGCGGCAATGCAAGGACTGCGCCGGTGTGTTCAGGCCAGGCCTGCCGCGGTCTGGATGAAGCCGGCGTGGTGGCTGCGCTCCCAGGTGGCTTCTTCGCGCACCACCCAGCGCAGTGCGTGCAGCTCGGTCAGCACCTGCACCCAGCTGGCGGCCAGGGTCTCGAGGATCTCCACGCCCTGCTCGCGCGTAGCGGTGGTCGGGTCGCCGATCACGCCGCTGGGGCCGAAGTCGCGCGCGGTCCAGGCGCAGGCGGGGCGGCCGTCGGGCGACAGCAGCTTGATCGGGAAGGGCGGCGGAAAGTTGGCAACAGCGCGCTCCATGCGCACCGTGTCGGGCGCCAGGGCCAGCATCAGCGCGGTCTCTGAATGGCCGGCGTGCATGGCGAGCTTTTTCTCCTGCTCGCTGATCTGCTTGCTCGATGCATTGGGCAGGCGCGACACGCCGTGCGGCACCACCACGAAGTCGCCGTGGCGCAGGCGCAGTTCGCGCGCGGCCATCTCCAGCACCTGGGGCTGGCCGCCGTGGCCGTTGGCGAACACCAGCTTGCGAAAGCCGGCGCGGTAGATGGATTCGCCGATCTCCACCACGGTGGACAGCAGCGTGGTGCCGGTGAGTGTCATGGTGCCGGGAAAGTGCAGGTGCTCTTCCGACTTGCCGTAGGTGATGGGCGCCATGGCATAGGCCGGCACGCTGGCCGGCAGCAGTTCCAGCGCGCGGCCGATCACGCCTGACGCGATGACGCTGTCCACCGAGCAGGGCAGGTGCGGGCCGTGCTGCTCGATGGCGCCGCAGGGCAGCACGATGACGGTGTTGGCGCGGTCTGGCAGCGCATCGACGTCCGTCCAGCTGAGGTAGGGCAGGAAGCGGTGGGGCGGGGTGTAGCCGTGGAGCATGGGGGGCTTTCGGTATCAGTTATGCATGGCGCTGCGCGCCACCCGCGGCGCCGACCACGCAGAGGCACGGAAGGCCGTGGAACAGGCCATGCGCGAACATCCGCGGAACCGGCTTTGCCGGGCCGCTGGATGTGTCCCCTTGACGGGGAGCGAAGACGCGAAGCGCGTAGCCTGGAGGTGTTTCATTTGCTCGGGATGTGGGCGGTGGCCTCGACCTCGATCAGCACGTCGGCCGTGGGCATGAGGCCGCTGACCTCGACCACGGTGGACACCGGCGGCTCGCCCGGGAAGAACTGGCGGCGCACCCGGCTGTAGAGCGGGAAGTGGTCCAGGTGCTTGAAGTACTGCACCAGCTTGAACACATCGGCCATCTGGCCGCCGGCGGACTCGACGGTCTGGCGGATCAGGTCCAGCACCATCCAGCTCTGCGCCAGGATGGGGCCCTCCTTGATGTCGCTGGAGAACTCGCCGGTGCGGCCTATGCGCTCGGCTGCCTCGGGCGGGATATCGGCATAGCCGCGCACGATGCGGGCGGCTTCGGGATCGACCGGGATCACGCCGGAGAGATAGACGATGTCGCCTACGCGGCGGTAGGCCGAATAACGCGCAAGAGGTTTGGCTCCGCTCATGTGAGAACTCCTTCATTGATGGGCCGGCCCGCGCGCAAAACGGTGCGTGGCTGGGTGCGCGAGGGGAAGCCCCAGCTGTCGGCGGCGGTGAAGATGAGCAGGTCGGCGGCGTCGCCCGGCTGCAGCGGCAGGCGGCCCGGCGTGCGCGTGAGCCAGTCGCCGCGGCACAGCGCGTCGGTCCAGCGGTCGAAGGGCTGGTCGAGCTGCGCGGCGAGCACGCCCGCTGCCAGTGACTCCAGCGGGTCGTAGCTGCCCACCGGGCAGAACGGGTCCTGCACGTTGTCGCTGGCGATCAGCAGCGGGATGCCGCGTGCGCGTGCCTCTTTCACCAGCGTGAGGCCGCGCTGGCGCGGGCTGCGGCCGGTGACGGCGTCCTGCAGCAGCAGGTTGGTGAGCGGCAGGGTGACCAGGGTGATGGGCGCCTGTGCCACCGCGTCGAGCACGGCCAGCGCCTCGGCCTCGGGCTTGGCGGCCAGCGCGCAGGTGTGGCCGCAGACGGCGCGGCCGGCGTAGCCGCTGGCCTTCAGGTGGCGCGCGATGGCGGCCAGGCCTTGCGCGCCGGGGTGCAGTTCTTCGTCCACATGCAGGTCCAGGTCCAGATCGTGGCGCGCGGCGGCATCCAGCAGATGCGCCAGCGCCTGCGGGTCCCAGTTGTGCGAATGCACGAAGCCGCCCATCACGGCGCCCTCGCCGCTGGCGGCCACGCGGCGCGCCAGTGCATCGGCGGTGGCGGCGTCGGCATAGAGGTAGAGCGGCACCAGCGTGACCCGCTCGATGGCGATGCGGCCACGCCATTCCTCGGCCAGCTCGCGCAGCACGTTCCACGCGACCGGCTCGGTATGCGGCTCCCACCAGTCGCAGTGGGTGCGCAGCCGGGTCACGCCGGCTGCGTAGGCCCATTGCAGGGCCTTGGAGGCGCGCGCATGCACGTCGGCCGGTGTCCAGTGCTGGCGGTCGGCCATCATGGCCTCGATGGCGCCGAGCAGGCCGGGCTTGACCGTGCCCATGCGCGGCAGGGTGAAGGATTTGTCCAGGTGGGTGTGGGCGTCCACCAGGCCGGGAAGCACGGGGGCGCCATGCAGGTGCCGTACGGCTTCACCGGTGGGCGTTTGTTGTGCGGGCTCGATGCGGGCGATGCGGCCTTGGGCGATGTGGATGTCGGCCAGGTTGGGTTGCGTGCCTTGGCTGGGCCAGTCCGCGGGGAGCAGCCATTGGGGGAGGCGGGCCTGGTGGAGCAGGAGCGTTGTCACGGCTGCTCCTGCGCTCCTCGACGCCGCAGAGGGTGCCCCGGGATAGCCAGTCGGGCCATCGCTACGTTCGGCCTTGGTTCTCATGCAAGCCGCTCCATCGCCTGCCCAACTTTCGCCCGGAACCGCGCCAACCGCTCCGGCGTCGCCACGTTCATGTGGTACTGCGCGTGGTAGTCCACCTTGGCCCTTGCGCCGGTGAGCATGCGCAGGTAGCGGGTGACGATCTTGCGTGGCGGGTCGCCCATGCACCAGGCCGTCCAGCGCGGGCGGCCGTAGGTGACGACGGCGCTGATGCGCCGGATGTGGGTCAGCGCCGGCTTGACGTTGTGCGGGTCGCTGATGTCGAAGGCGACGCCGGGCATCAGCACGCGGTCGCAGAAGCCCTTGAGCATGGCCGGCAGGCCGAAGCACCAGGTGGGAAAGCACAGCACCAGCGCCTCGGCCCATTCGAGCCGCTCCACGTAGCGCTGCACCGGCAGGCGGTTGCCGGGCACCTCGTGGTAGCCCAGGCGTTCCTCGCGCGAGAGCACGGGATTGAAGCCTTCGGCATAGAGATCGCAGTCATCGACCTCGTGGCCCGCCGTGCGCAGGCCCTGCAGCACCTGCTGGTGCAGGCTGGCGTGGTAGCTGGTATCGACCGGATGGCAGTAGAGGACGAGTACGCGCATTTTGACCGTTTGATTTGATCGAACGGTCAGATTCATGCAAAGGTTGTGCCAGCGCGACGCAAGCCCGTGCGGGCCGGGCTTGTCGACGCCCCGGGGCCCCGGCTACCCGCCCAACGACTGGCTCAGGGCGACCGGCGGCAACCGATCCGGTGCCTCAGTCTGGTGCCAGCCCGCAGAGCAGCAGCACGGAATTGGTGATCTGGCGTGCGATGGGCGCCCGGTCGATGGGCGCGTTGGCCGGCAGGTGCAGCATCACGCGCGCCTGCACGTTGTAGTCGGCGTAGTGCTGGGTCATGGCCCAGATCTGCATCAGCAGCAGGCGCGCATCGACCTGCTGGATCAGGCCGCGCTGCATCCAGCCCTCGATCAGGCGCACCTTCTGGTCGGTGGAGGCGAGCGCGCGCGGCCAGTACTTGTCCAGGTGGGCGCCGCCGGCCAGCAGCTCGCCGGTGAAGATGCGCGACAGGCCGGGGTTGTCCAGCGCGTAGTCGAGCTTCTTGCGCACGTAGTCGCTCAGCACGCGCTTGGGGTCCACCACGTTCTCGTCGAAGGCGAAGGCGTAGGACCAGCCTTCCAGCACCGACTCCAGCAGCTCCTCGTACAGCTCGTCCTTGCCATGGATGTAGTAGTGCAGCTGCGGCTTGGTCAGGCCGGCGCGCTCGGCGATGGACTGGGTCGAGGCGCCACGCAGGCCGTGCAGGCTGAACTCCTCGATCGCCGCCTCGCGGATCGCGGCCAGGATGCGGTCGCGCCCCAGGCGCTTGCGGGGCGAGGGCGTGAGGTCGGGCGGGGCGGCGGTGGTCAAGGTGGTGCGGCAGGACGGAGGAAGGCCGGAATTTAAGCACGATGCCTGCCGGCGCCGCCGTGGATTGCAAGGAAAAAGTGCCTGTAGCCCAGAAGGCGCCTGGGCATGCAGCTATCGATGGTGTAGCAATGCCGTTGGTCAGGGCGCAGCAGGTGCCTGCCAGGACGGCGCCTCCGTGAACTGGGCCAGCAGCGCCTGGCGCTGCGAGCGGCGGATGCCGCGCACGCCCTCGGCCACCCAGCGGGCGCGGGCCAGGTCGATGTGGCCGTCCCGTGCCCAGCGCTGCGAGGCGGCGCCCGGGTTGTGCAGCATGGCCGCCAGCCACACCGCCTGCGCCGGGGCCAGCGCGCGGGCGCTGCGGCCAAAGTAGCGCTGCGCGGCGGCCTCGGCGCCGCACACCCCGGCGCCCCAGGGGGCGTTGTCCAGGTAGAGCTGCAGCACGCGCGCCTTGCCCAGGGTGCGCTCCATCTCCACCGCGTAGAGCAGCTCGCGCAGCTTGCGCTGGGCATCGCGCTCGCTGCCGGTCAGCAGCAGCTTGGCGAGCTGCTGGCTCACCGTGCTGCCGCCGCGCACGACACCCCCGCGCACCTGGTTGGCCTCGAAGGCGGCGCCCAGCTCCACCAGGTCATAGCCCGGGTGCTCGAAGAAGCGCTGGTCTTCCGCCGCGATGACGGCGCGCGCCAGCCAGCTGTCATTGCCCAGCCCGGCGGAGGGCCCGCAGGCGCTGCGGGCACCCAGCAGGGCCTCGGTGCCCAGGCCTTCGACGGTGAAGCCCTGCACCTCTGGCCGCAGCGCCAGTTGCCGCTGCGGCAGGCTGAGACGGGCCTGCAGCGCCATGCTGCCGGCGATGCGGGCCTGGCGCAGCTCGGGCAGGCCGGGTGCCAGCACCGCGTACCAGTCGGCGATGGGCGTGGCCGGCACGGCGGCCTCGATCTGCAGGTCTTGCTGTGTCAGCTGTCCGTGCCAGCTGGCCCGCAGCAGTGGACCGGACGTGGCGGGCGCGGCCTCCAGCGTGCCGCTGAGGCGATCGTCCAGCGTGCGCTGCACGGTCAGCCGCAGCCGCGCCAGCGGCACGGCCTGCGCGCCCAGCGCGGGCAGCGCCACGCGGCAGGGCGCGCATTCCAGCGACAGCGTGCGCGTGGGGGCGTCCCAGCCCAGCAGCACGCTGCCATGGCGGGTAGCGATGCGGCGGCCATTGAGCCAGGGCGCGAACCAGGGCGTGGTGGCCAGGCGCATGGCGCTGGGCACGCCAATGTCGATGCCGCCCACCGGCGCGGCCCATTCGCCCGCGGCCGGTGCATGCAGGCGCAGGCCCAGGAACAGCAGCACCACCACGCCGGCCATGGCTACCAGCACCGCAATGGCCACGCCGGCCGCAGCCAGCGCGCGCACGACCTGGGCCGCGCCCCGCAGCAGCCGCGCCTTCACAGCGGTCCCCGCGCCAGTGGCGTGGCCACGGTGACGGCCTGCCACGGGCCGGTGGAATGGCCTGCGGCGGCCGACCAGTACCAGGCCGAGGTGTCGGTAAAGGCCGTGCCATCTGCGGCCTCTATGCGCTCGCATACCTGTAGCGGCGCGCCGGCGCCGTGCTGCGCGGTAAAGCAGCGCCACAGCCGCTGCTGCGCGTCCTGCTGCAGCCGCTCGGCGGCAATGCGGTAGCCCAGCGCGCGGTAGCAATCAGCGGCGGGGTGCAGCATGCGCGTGGGCGTGCGCACCTGGCGCAGCACGAACACGCGCTGGCCATCGGTCATGCGCGCCAGGGCACCGGGAAAGCGCTCGGCAAAGCGCTGCTCCACCGCGCCCAGTGCCAGCGGCCGCAGCGCAGCGCCGTCCCAGCTGGCTGGCCATTCATGAAAGCTGTCGGCCGTGGCAGCGGGTGCGGGCGATTGCCACAGCGCCTGCGCCGTGCCCCAGGCCAGGCACAGCGGCAGCACGATGGCGCAGGCGGCCTTGCAGGCCACGCGGTGGGTGAAGCTGTTGGGCAGCCAGCGCTCAAGCATGTTGGCCTCCGTAGGTGGTGAAGCGTGGGGTGGAGAAAGCCGGCAGGCGTCGCCTGGCCATGGCACGTGCAATGCCGCCGCAGACCAGGGCCAGCAGCAGCAGGCCCAGCGCCTGGTGCGCCCAGGGCGCGAGCGGCTGGCCCGCGCCTTCGGCGGCCACCAGCAAGCTGTTGCGCAGCACATTGCCCAGCAGCACGAGTGCGCCCACCACCGGCAGCCGCGCCAGAAAGCCGCGGCCATCGCGCTGCGCCCACAGCGCCACGGCGCAGGCCGTGAAGTAGCCGAGCCAGGCCATCTGCACGCCGGAGCAGGGCGCATCGACGATCACCATGCGGCCATCGACCAGCAGCGTGCTGCCTTCGCGCAGGACCGTGAAGAAGGGCGCGAGCAGCCAGCGGCTGGCCTCGGCCGTGAGCACGCGCAGCGGGTAGCCGGCGTAGAACTGCAGCGACGACAGCAGCGGCAGCGCCAGCACGGCCAGCCCCACCACCGGCAGCGCCGGCACGCGCCGTGCGCCATGCGTGGGCACAAAGGCCAGCAGCCCGCAGGCCAGCGCCAGCACCGACAGCAGGCCGGTGAGCAGCGCCGGCAGCGCGCCCCGCGTGGCCGTGGCCAGCACGGTGCCGGCCAGCGCCAATACCAGCCAGCCCAGGCGTGGCGATGCGCGCAGTGCGTGGCGCCGCTGCACCACCAGCACGGCCAGCGTGGCGAGTGCCAGCAGGCCCAGCGGGTCGTCCGAGCCATCGACCAGGCGACGCGCCATCCAGGCCCAGGTGGGCGTGAGGGCCGCGGCCAGCAGCGCCAGCCATTGCCAGGCGGGTGCGCGGTCCAGGCGGATGCTCCAGTCGAGCAGGCGCGGGTGGCGCTGGGCGAGTTGGACGAGGGTCATGCGAGCCTCCGTGGGTCTTGCCGGCGGGCGCGGCGGCGCAGCATGTAGAGCATCGAGATCACCAGCGCCATGGCGCCCCAGACTTCCGGTTCGGGCGTGCCGGGTACTTCTGCGCTCACCGCCAGATCACTCACGCCCTGCGGCATGGGCGAAGGCTGGTCCACGCTGGTACTGTTGTTTGCAGCGGCATTGCGCACCACCTGGTCCACCGCGATGAAGCTGGTGTACTGCGTGAGCAGCTGGTACTGCAGGCCCAGGTCGGTGATGCGCTGGCGCCAGGCGTCACCGCCTTCCAGCGCTTCCTGGTCCGACAGGCTGGCGATGCGGTGGCGGGCCCACAGTGCGCGCAGGGCCGCTGCATCGGGGCGCACGGCACTGGCGGCGTCGAGCGACTGGCTGAAGGAGCCGTTGGCGCTGCGGCCTTCGATCACCACGCGGCCCTTGGGCTCGCCGCGCCACTTGCCAAAGACGATCACCGGGCGCTCGCCCAGCACGTCGGGCAGCGCGGCGGGCTCTACGTCATAGACATCCAGGCCCTCGAAGCGGGCCTTGACGCTGGTCAGCACGGGCGACTCGACCATGCGCCGAAAGCGCGCGGCCTGCTCGGGCGCCTGCACCGGGTCGGTGATGACGAAGGGCTCGCCCATGCCGGCGCGGGCCAGGCCTTCGATCAGGCTGCGGTTGACGGAGGAGCCGATGCCGATCGCAAACAGGTTGGCCTGCGACAGGTTGCGGCGCACCAGCTCGAAGGCTTCGCGCTCGACGGTCACATAGCCGTCGGTCACCACCACCACGGTGCGCGAGACGTCGGGCGATTTGGGCTCGGCATAGACGCGCTTCAGCGCCGGGATCAGCTCGGTGCTGCCGCTGCCGCTGTAGTTCTGGATGGTGGCCAGGGCCTGGTCGATGTTGGCGCGGGTGGCGGGCACCGAGTGCGGCGACAGCATCTTGTTGCTGCCCGAGAACAGCAGCACGTTGAAGCTGTCGCTGGGCCGCAGGCCGCCGATCAGGCGTTGCAAGGTGGCCTTGGCCGTGTCCAGCGGAAAGCCGTGCATGGAGCCCGAGATGTCCACCACAAAGATGTAGTCGCGCGGCGTGATGGCGCTGGCCGCCACGGCCTGCGGCGGCTCGACCATGGCGAGGAAGAAGTTCTCTGCATGCTCGCCCTGGCCCGGGTAGAGCATCAGGCCGGATGCGACGCGGTCGCCGGCCAGGCGCCAGTCGAGGATGAAGTCGCGGTCATTGGCCGGGCCGGTGTTGGCGGCCAGCGCGATGTCGGCATGGCGGTCCTTGTCGGTCTTTTGCACGTCGAGTGCATGGGTGCGCGAGCGGACCTCTTGCAGGCCCAGCGGTGTGTCGAGCGCGACATGCAGCTTGAACGCGGCAGGCGTCGGCACGCCGGCACGCAGCGTGGGCTGCGCCACCCACTTTTCATTTGCGCCTTGCGACTGCGGGCTGTTGTAGCGCGGGCCGACCACGGTCGGGAACACGAACTGGTACTGGCCGCGATCGGGCACCAGCAGCTCGGTGTAGCGCAGCTCCACCTTCACGTCGTCGCCCGGCAGGATGTTGGCGACATTCATCTGGAACACGTTGGGCCGCTGCTGCTCCAGCAGCGCGGCGGTCTTGCCCTCGCGCTGGGCCGCGGCGTATTCGATGCGCGCCTGCTGCTTCTCGCGGATCTGCGCGGTGATGAGCCGGTCGGCCAGGCGCACGTTGAGCCCGCTCACGGCGGCGCGGGTGGAGCCCGGGAACACATAGCGCGCCTCGATCGGCCGCGTGCCCTCGTTGCGGTAGTGCTGGGTGACGGTGACGTCGGCGATCACGCCGGAGACACGCACCTCCACCTCGGTGCCCTTGAGCGGCAGCCGGTCCACCGAAGGGTCGTCGCTGGCGATGAAGAAGTAGGGGCTCTCGGCGGTGATCGCGGCGGTGGCGGACGGTGCCAGCTCCTGCGCGCCGAGCGGGTTCGCGCTCATCGCCAGATAGCAGACGGTGGCGGCGCCGAGGGTGGCGATCCAGAGCCGGAAGCTATGGCCCGTGCGCGGGTCGGCGGCTGGGAGGGACGGCATCTTGTTCTTCCTGTTGGGCTGTGCGACGGTGCACAGGTGGCACTGTCGAAGGCGCCCGGGAAGGCAGTAAGAAGCCGGTGTGTGCTGTGTGAAGTGGCTGTGAAGTGCTGCTGAAAGCTATAGAAAATATAGCAATAGGCCAGGGTGGAATATGGGCTGCAAGCCTATTTCTTCTGGATTCAGCTGCCCGCCCGCAGCGGCAAGGTGAGCGTGGCGATGGCGCCGCCCCCGGGCGCATTCGCGAGCGTGATGCGGCCGTCGTGCAGTGCCGCGATCTCGCGCACGAAGGCCAGGCCCAGGCCGGTGCTTTTCTTGCGGCCGCCGGGGCGGGCCAGGGAATAGAACTTCTCGAACACCTTGTCGCGCGCGTAGTCGGGCACGCCCGGGCCGTGGTCGCGCACGGTGATGCGGGCCACGCGCGCGCCGGGCTCCAGCGCCAGCAGCACCTCGCTGCCGGCGGGCGAGAAATCGATGGCGTTGTCGAGCAAATTGCTGACCGCGCGGCGCAGCAGAAACGGGTCGCCCTCTACCGTGGCGTCGGCCGGCACGGCGACCTGCACGCGCACGCCGCGTGCCGCGGCCTGGGCGCCAGCGGCCACGTCCTGCAGCAGCGGGGCCAGCGCCACCGCCTGGGTCTGGTCCAGCACGCGGCGCGCCTCCAGCGCGGTGAGCTCCATCATGCGGTCGACGATCTCCTGGATGCGCCCGGTCTCGCGCGTGATGTTGCCCAGGAAGCGCACGCGCTCGGGCTGCGGCATGGAGGGCTCCTGCAGCAGCTCGGCCGCGCCGCGAATGGCCGACAGTGGCGATTTCACCTCGTGCGTGAAGGTCTGCACGTAGTCGGCCACGGTGTTGCGGCCGGTGAACGCATCGCGCAGTTCGCCCACGGCCGCGCGCAGCATGCTGATGGCCTGCCGCACCATGCGCACCGGATGGAAGCCGCGCTGCGTGCGCAGCCAGCGTATGTAGCCCGCCGTGAGGCCGAAGGGCCGCACCAGCCAGACCGAGGCGATGACGGCGAGCACCGCCAGCGCCAGCGCCGAGCCCGCGAACACACCGATGGTGCGCGTGCGCGCATCCTCCACGAACTGGCCGAAGCTCTGCACCGGCTTGCCCACACTGACCATGCCGACGATCTCGTTGCCCCAGCGGATCGGGGCGCCCACGTACATCACGGCACTGTGCGGATCGCTTTCCACGTCGCGCGTGGTGCGAGCGCCATAGGTGCCCGAGAGCGTCTGGCGCACGTCGCTCCAGCGCGAGAAGTCCTGTCCCATGCTGCGGCCCAGCGAGTCGTACAGCACGATGCCGCGCCGGTCGGTGACGTAGGCGCGCAGTTCGACCTGGCCCTTGTGCAGGCTGTAGATCTGCGCCGAGAAGCGGCGCGCGTAGACCGAGTGGAACAGCGGGTCGAGGCGGCGGGTGATGACGGCGCCGGCGACCACGTCCTGCTCGACCAGGCTGGCCAGCAGCTGCGAGGTCTCCACCAGCGACTCCTCGGCCGACTCGCGGTAGCGTGGGTCGATGTCGGCGACGACGCGGTAGAGCAGCACGCCGATGCCGGCGGCGTAGATCAGCAGGATGGCCAGGAAGATGCGGGTGCGGCGGGTCATGCTGGGTTTGCTCCCTGCCACCGCTGTTTTTGTGTCTCTTGCTGAGGGCGGGTGCCGGGTCTCGGCCCGGCGGCCGACCTACTTTGTCTTTGCTTCGCCAAAGAGAAGTAGGCAAAAGAAAGGCGAGCCGGAGTCAGGGGCCCTTCGGGCTTCCCTGTGCTGCTCGCGCCGGGCAGGGTCTCACCCAACTCGCTTCGCTCAAACACGGGTGAGCCCTTATCCGCCCGTCGCTGTGCTGCTCGGCCCTGCCAACGGCACAAGCGGATAGCCAACGGCCGAATACCAATACCGGGCCGGGCGTAGCGATGGCCCGTGTGGCTATCCTGGGTCCCATCGGGATGCGCCGAGGAGCGCAGTGGCAGGCGGATCAGGGATCGCTCTTGTCTGAGCGCAGCGAGTTTGAGCGAGACCCCGCCTGACGCGAGCACCGCAGGTTGCCCCGGAGCAAAGCGCAGGGGACGCAGCACGTGGGGTCGCCCTTTCTTTGGTGACTTTCTTTCGGCGACGCGAAAGAAAGTTACTCGCCCGCCGGGGCGAACTCCCGGCACCCGCCCTCCGCAGGAGTAGCCAGACGCGGGAATCAGCAAGGCGTCTCTCACAACCTCACCGGCAACTCTTCATGCAACGCATACCCCGTCCCCCGCAAGGTGCGGATCGGCTCCACATCCGGCGCAACGGCCTTGAGCTTGGCGCGCAAGGTCTTGATGTGGGCATCCACCGTGCGGTCGAAGCTCTCGCGCGTGTCGTCCCACACCAGGTTCAGCAGCTCGTCGCGGGTAAACACGCGGCCGGGGCGCTGCACCAGCAGGCGCAGCACGCCGTACTCGTAGCGCGACAGGTCCAGTGGCTGGCCGTAGTAGCGGATCTGCATGCGCTCGGCATCGACCACGAAGGGCGCGGCGGGCGCTGCCGTGGGCGGCTGCGGCGTGGCAGCAGGCGTTGCCTGCATGCGCCCGCTGCGGCGCAGGATGGTGCGCACGCGGGCCACCAGTTCACGCGGGGAGAAGGGCTTGGCGATGTAGTCGTCGGCACCCAGCTCCAGGCCGACGACGCGGTCGATCTCGTCGCTGCGCGCGGTAAGGAACAGCATCGGCACCTCGGGCCCGCCGGCGGCGCGGTTGAGGGCCTGCAGGCGCTTGAAGAGCTCGAAGCCGTTGAGGTCGGGCAGGCCGACGTCGAGGATGGCCAGCGCGGGCGGCTCGGCGCCGAACTGCGCGATGGCCTCTTGCGCCGTAGCGCACCAGACGGGGGTGAAGCCATCGGTCTGCAGCACGTACTGCAGGGTGTCGGCGATGCCGGGTTCGTCTTCGGCGATCAGGATGCGGGGCCGGGTGCTCATGGCGGGATTCTCTCAGCAGCCCGTGACGCGCCGCCCGGGCGTGCAGGCATGTGTAAATCCCGTTCACCATGCCGTTTCGCAGCGCTGCTATTCTGCCCGCGCGGCCCTGCTGCCGCAGGAGCCTGCATGAAACGACTGACCCAATACTTCCTACGTGGCCTGATCACCGTCCTGCCGGTGGTGCTCACGCTCTACCTGCTGTTCCTGTTCCTGGCCTGGGTAGAGGACACGGCCCTGGCCGTGCTGCGGCCGATATTCGGTGACTTCCACGTGCCGGGCATGGGCCTGGTGATCGCAGTCGGCTTCATCGTCGGCGTGGGCTACCTGGTGTCGCAGGCGCACATCCGGCGCTGGCTGTGGTTCGTGGAGCTGCCCTTCACCAACATTCCGGTGGTGAAGAGCATCTATTCGTCGCTCAAGAGCTTTGCGGACTACTTCACGCCCGCGGGCAACGAGCAGAAGGCGCAGCAGGTGGTGCTGCTGCGCTGGCCCGGCGAGGAACTGGAGATGGTGGGCCTGGTCACGCGGCGCGGCATGCAGGGGCTGCCGGAGGGTTTCCTGCCGGGCGACCGCGTCGCGGTCTATCTGCCCATGGGCTACAACATCGGCGGCTATACGGTCTTCGTGCCGGCCTCCTGGGTCACCCCGATCGAGATGTCGGTGGAAGAGGCCATGCGTTCCTCGCTGATCGCCTGGATGGCGCGGGCACCTGCGCAGGCAGGCTCGGTGCCGCCCGGCGCGGGTCCGTTCTAGCCGGCGCCCTATCGCGCGTCCAGCACGGCCTGCAGGCGCGCTGGCGGCATCGGCCGGGGCCGCTCGGTCTGGTGCTGCATCAGTTCCAGCATGTGCTGGTTGCGCGGCGCGTCCAGGCCATGCACCTGGGCCAGCCGGACCACGGCGCCGCAGAGCGCGTCGATCTCGCTGGTGCGGCCCAGCCGCAGGTCGTCGGCCATGCTGGAGCGGGCGCGCGCGTCCATGCGCAGCATGCGTGCGGCCAGCAGCCGGAACACCGGCGTGGGCAGCCGCAGCAGGGCCGGCAGCCAGCGCGGCGGCACGGCCGAGACCGGTGCCGGTTGCAGCTCCGCCCGGGCCAGCACGCCCAGGGTTTCCTCCATGAGGCTGGCCAGGCAGCGGCGGTAGCCACGGTCCAGCAGTTCCTCGCGCAGCGGCAGGCCCGACAGCGCGTTGACGGGGTTGTTGAGGTTGAGCAGCAGCTTGCCCCACAGCACCGGCCGCAGGTCGGCATGCAGGTCCAGCGGCAGCCCGGCCTGGGCGAAGCCGGGCTGCCAGGGATGCAGCGCGGCGTCGTCCTGCGCCGCGAGCCGGCCTTCGGTACCGCGGTGGTAGCGGCCCGGGCCTTCCTCGGCGACGTTGTAGGGCACCATGCCCGGCAGCACGCGCAGGCCGGGCGCGGCGGCCTGTGCGATGGCGGCGTTGTCCACGCCGTTCTGCAGCGACAGCACCAGGGTGCCGGGCGGCAGCGCGGCGGCCAGCTCGGCCGCGGCGCTGGCGGTGGCGCCGCTCTTGACCGTGAGCAGCACCAGTGCGAAGGCCTCGCCCCGCGGAACGCCCGGCAGCAGCCGCAGGGCCGAGGCTTGCAGGTGCCGGTGCGTGCCGTCGAGGTCGGTCAGCGTGAGGCCGCGCTGTACCAGCGCCGTGAGCACGCGCGGGCGCGCGACGAAGCTCACCCGGGCCCCTGCGGCGGCCAGCAGGCCGCCCACGTAGCAGCCGATGTTGCCGGCCCCCATGACCAGCACCGGGCCGGGAAATGCGGTTGTGGCGGTCATCCGGAATGGGCCGAGCGGTGCGTGGGGCGGGCGGTGCCGGGCGCGGGTGGCAGGCGCGCCTCTATCGCCCGCTGCAGCTCCCGCCGCCAGCCAAAGGCAAAGCCGGCCTCGGCCGCGACGAACAGCGGGCCGATGATGAGCCCCATGATGTCGTCGACGAAGGCCGGCTTGCGGCCTTCGAACCAGTGGCCGATGAACTGCAGCACCCAGCCGACGACGAACAGGCCCACGCCGCTGCCGAGCCAGACCGTGGTGCTGGCGCCCGCCAGCGTCTGCGCCAGTACCAGCGCAGCGGCCAGCAGCACAGCCATGGCCGCGCCCAGGCGCAGATCCAAGCGCAGGTAATAGATGGCAGATAACACCACTGCCAGCGTGGCCGGCGATACCGTCAGGCCCAGCAGTTCGAGCCGCGGCCGGGCCAGCAGGATGGCGACGGCGACGACGATCATGGGAATCCCGGCGAAATGCGTGGCGACGTTGCGGCGGTCGCGGTGGTAGGCGGCGTACTGCGTGAGCTGATCGGTCAGGGTTTTCATGGCGTCACCGTGGGTGGTGGGGATCCCGCCATTGGACGCCTGTGGGGCGCCTTGCACCAGCTAGGGGCGACCCTGGGCATGCCAGCGCCGGTAGGCCTCCAGCGCCACGCCATAGGTGGCGGTCTGCACCCGCAGCGTGGTCTCCAGGTCGCGCCCGTAGCCACCGGCCATGACGAAGGCCAGCGGCAGGCGGCGCTGGCCGGCCCAGTCGAACACGCGGCGGTCGCGCGCCTGCATGCCGGCGTCGCTGAGCTTGAGTCGTCCCAGGCGGTCGCCTTCGTGCGGGTCGGCGCCGGCCAGGTACAGCACCAGGTCGGCGGAGAAGTGCTCGTCCAGCAGCGCCAGGGCGCGGTCCAGCGCGGCCAGGTAGTCGGCGTCGCCGCAGCCATCGGGCAGGCCCACGTCCAGGTCGCCAGGCGGCTTCTCGAAGGGGAAGTTGCGCTCGGCATGCAGCGACAGCGTGAACACGGTCGGATCGCGCCGGAAGATGCGCGCCGTGCCGTCGCCCTGGTGCACGTCCAGATCGATGATGGCGACCTGGCAGGCGCGGCTTCCGGGGTGTCGGCTGCGCGCCCACTCGGCCTGCACTACGCGCGCGGCTACCGCCACGTCGTTGAACACGCAGAAGCCGCTGCCGCCGTCGGCGCTGGCATGGTGGGTGCCGCCGGCCAGGTTGGCCGAGAGGCCGTCGGCCAGCGCGGTGCGCAGCGCGGCGACGGTGCCGCCCACTGAGCGCCGCGCGCGCTCGGCCATGGCCGGCGACCACGGGAAGCCGATGGCCTTCTGCTGCTCGGCCGTGAGCAGGCCCTGCGCCACCGCGGCGATGTAGCCGGGCGTGTGCGCCAGGGCCAGCTCGCCATCGGTGGCCGGTGGCGCCTCGCGCAGGCGGATCTCCGGGAACTGCGCCAGCAGCCGGTCGCGCAGCGCCGCGTACTTGGCCATGGGGAAGCGGTGTCCGGCCGGCAGCGGCAGCACGAAGTGGTCGGCGTAATGGGCGATCATGGGGCGCCCATTGTGGCGTCAGGTATGCGGTGCGGCCATGGCGGCGGGGTTCACAAGCCGGTCGTAGTCTTCTGCACTGATAAGCCCCAGCGCCAGCGCCGCAGCACGCGGGCTGGTGCCGCTCTCCAGCGCGCGGCGGGTGATTTGCGCCACGCGGTCGTAGCCCAGTACGGGGTTGAGCGCGGTGACCGCCAGCAGCGCCTGCTCGACGTTGGCGGCCAGGCGGGCATGGTCCAACTCCAGGTCTTTCACCAGGCGCTCGGCAAAGACACGCGCCGCGTCGGCCAGCACGCGGATGGACTGCAGCAGGTTGTGGATCAGCACCGGTTTGGCGACGTTGAGTTCGAAGTTGCCGGACGCATTGGCCAGGGTGATGGTGCTGTGGTTGCCCATCACTTGCAGGCAGGCCTGCACCAGCACTTCGGCGATGGTCGGGTTGCGCTTGCCGGGCATGATGGATGAGGTCAGGCCGTCGTCCGGCAAGCGCAGCTCGCCCAGGCCGCAGCGCGGGCCCGAGCCTAGCAGGCGTATGTCGTTGGCGATCTTCAGCAGCGAGCTGGCGACGGTGTTGAGCGCGCCCGATACCTCTACCAGCGCGTCGTGCACGCCCATGCCTTCGAACTTGCTGGGGTTGGGCACAAAGGGCAGGCCAGCGAGCGCACTGGCCTCTTCGCAGAAGGTCACATCGAAGCCTGGCGGCGCGTTCAGGCCGGTGCCGGCGGCGGTGCCGCCCTGCGGCAACGCCAGCAGGCGCGGCAACGTGCCCTGCACCCGTTCGCCCCCCAGCGCGGCCTGCCGGGCGAAGGTGTCGAAGGCCTGGCCCATGGTCATGGGCACGGCGTCCATCAGGTGGGTGCGCGCGACCTTGAGCACGCCGGCAAAGGCCCGGGCGCGCTCGTGCAGGCGATCGCGCAGCAGCGCCAGCGCGGGCAGCAGGCGCTCGTGCAGCTCTTGCGCGGTGGCGATGTGCATCACCGTGGGAAAGCTGTCGTTGGATGATTGCGAGGCGTTGACGTGGTCGTTGGGGTGCACCGGTCGCTTGCTGCCCAGCGGCTGGCCCAGCAGCTCGTTGGCGCGGTTGGCAATGACCTCGTTGGCGTTCATGTTGGTCTGGGTGCCGGAGCCGGTCTGCCAGATGCTGAGCGGGAAGTCGGCATCGAAGCGGCCTGCGCGCAGCTCGGTGGCGGCGCTGATGATGGCCTGGGCCAGTGCCGCATCGAGCGTGCCGCAGCGCAGGTTGGCGCGCGCGGCGGCGATTTTCTGCAGCCCGAAGGCGTGCAGCAGCCGCGCCGGGAAGCGCTCTTCGCCGATGTCGAACACCTCCAGCGCGCGCTGGGTCTGCGCACCCCAGTAGCGGCCGGCGGGGATCTGGACCGGGCCGAAGGCGTCGTGTTCGGTGCGGGTGGCGTTCATTCGACGCTGATGTTGGCTTCTGCAGCGACCTTCTTCCAGCGCTCGACCTCGGCTGCGGTGTGCCGGGCGAAGGCGGCGGGCGCGTAGTCGGCCACCGGCAGCAGGCGTATGCCCTGGGCTGCCATCTTCTGCGTCCAGGCCTTGTCGTCCAGCGCCTTGAGGTAGGCCTGGTGCATCTTTTCGACCACGTCCTTGGGCGTGTTGCGCGGCGCGTAGATGCCGTACCAGGTGGCGGTCTCGAAGCCCGGCACCACCTTGGCACCGAGCGCGGGCACGCCGGGGAACTGCGCCATTTCCTTGTCGGAGGTCAGGCCTATGGCTTTGAGGCGTGGGCCGATCTGCGGCAGGGCGGTGTTGGTCTGGTCGAACATGGCGTCGACCTGGCCGGCGATCAGGTCGTTCATGGCCGGTGCCGCGCCCTTGTAGGCGACGGAGGTGATCTGCATGCCGGCCTTGCTGGCGAACAAGGCCGCGACCAGGTGCGAGGTCGAGCCCACGCCCGCGTTGCTGAAGTTGAGGCGTCCCGGGTTCTTCTTGCCGAAGGCCACCAGTTCTTCCGCGTTCTTGTAGGGCGAGTTGGTGGGCACCAGCAGCACCAGCGGCGTGTCGGGGAAGCGGAACACCGCCTCGAAGTCCTTCACCGGGTCGTAGCTGAGCTTTTTGTAGAGCGCGGGCGCTGCGCCCATGTAGCCCATGTGGCCGACCAGGAAGGTATAGCCATCGGGCGCGGCGCGCGCCGCCTTGGCCGAGCCAATGGTGCCGCCGGCGCCGGCGGCGTTGTCGATCAGGATGGTCTGGCCCAGCTGCTTGCCGGTGCGGTCGGCGATGTCGCGCGCCAGCGCGTCGGTCGGGCCGCCGGCGGCAAAGGGCACGATCCAGGTGATGGGCCGCGCCGGCCAGGCCTGGGCCTGCGCTGGGGCGTGCAGGGCGAGTGTGCCGGCGGCCAGGGCCAAGGCGGTGGCGGTTTTCTTCAGTGCGTTCAAGGCTTGTCTCCTCTATGGGTGTTGAGCGGGATCAGATCTGCGCCGACAGCTGCAGCGCGCGGTCCACCATTTGCGGCGCCAGGCCCAGGTAGTTGGCGGGGTCGGTCAGGCGGTCGATGGCGGCGCGGTCGAAGTGCGTGGTGACGGCGGGCAGGGCGGCCAGCGCCTCGGCCAGGGTGCCGCCGTGCTCGTTCACGGTGCGGCAGGCGTCGTAGACGATGTCGTGCGCCTGCTGGCGGCCGGTGAAGGGGGCCAGGCCCATCATTACGGCCTCGGCCACGATCAGGCCCTTGGTGATGCCGAGGTTGTGCGCCATGCGCGCCTCGTCCACGATCAGCCCGCCCAGGGCGAACCTGGCCTGGTGCAGCGCGCCGGCGCTGAGGATGAAGCTCTCGGGGATGGCGATCCACTCGGCATGCCAGGGGCCGGTGGCGCGCTCGAAGTCCTGCACCATGGCGTCGACCATCAGGCCGGCGTGCTGGCGCACGGCCTTGGAGGCCGCCAGCATCAGCTCGCTGGAGATGGGGTTGCGCTTTTGCGGCATGGTGCTGCTGGCACCACGGCCCTTGACGAAGGGCTCGTACACCTCGGCGAACTCGGTGGACGCCATGATCATGATGTCCAGCGCGATCTTGCCGAGCGAGCCGGTGATGAGCGCCAGCAGGTTCACGGCTTCGGCAAAGCCGTCGCGCGCCACATGCCAGGTGGTGGCGGGCACGCCCAGGCCCAGTTCTTCGGCCATGGCGGCCTGCACGGCAAAGCCTTTGTCGCCCAGCGAAGCCAGCGTGCCGGCGGCACCGGCAAATTCAAGCACCGCCACGCGCGGGCGCAGCTCGGCCAGGCGCTGCTGGTGGCGGTCGAACATGGCCAGCCAGATCGCGGCCTTGTAGCCGAAGGTCACGGGCAGCGCCTGCTGCAGGTGGGTGCGGCCGGCCATGGGCGTGTCGCGGTGCTTCTGGGCCAGGCCTGCCAGGATGGCGCGCAGCGCGCGGATGTCGGCGTCGATGCTGTCGAGCGCGTCGCGCACCTGCAGGGCGACGGCGGTATCCATGATGTCCTGCGTGGTGGCGCCCCAGTGCACATAGCGGCCGGCTTCGCCGCACATTGCCACCAACTGGTGCACCAACGGCAGGATCGGGTAGCCGACGATGTCGGTTTCCTCGCGCATGTGGTCGAAGTCGATGCGCTCGATGCGCGACTCGCGGGCGATCACCTCGGCGGCCTCGGCCGGGATCACGCCGCAGCGGGCCTCGGCCTTGGCCAGGGCCACCTCGGCGTCGATATAGCGCTGGATCAGCGCGTGGTCGGAGAAGATGGCGCGCATGCCCGCGGTGCCAAAGGCATCGCGGAAGAGAATCGAGTCGACAACGGTACTGGCGGAGAAGGCAGAGGACATGGGCAGCTACGAAAACAAGGTGAACCCGGTATTAGGTCCGTACTTAATATTGGAATTTAATATGACCGGACTTGAATGTTCCCTGGGGTTTCCACGGGGGGCGTGCTGATGGCCGATACCCGTTACGCCCAGATCGCGCGCGAGCTGGCGGCCCGCATGGCCTCGGGCGAGATGCCGGTGGGCACGGTGCTGCCGAAGGAGGTGGACCTGGCCGAGTCGCTGGGCGTGAGCCGCCACACCATTCGCGCGGCGATCACCGAGCTGCAGCAGCTCGGCCTGGTGTCGCGCCGGCGCAAGGCCGGCACGCGGGTGGAGGCGGCCACGCCCACGGGCCACTACCGGCAGTCACTGACCTCGCTGGAAGACCTGGTGCATTTCGGCGCCACCCACACCCGGGTGCTGCGCGGCACGGCCACGGTGGTGGCGGACCGGGCGCTGGCCGCTCAGCTGGGCTGCGCCCCGGGCTCGCGCTGGCTGCGCGTGTCCTTTGTGCGCATGGACGGCTCGCCCTCGGGCCTGCCCATGGGCTGGACGGATGTGTATGTGGATGCCGAGCAGGGCGATGTGTCCGACCTGCCCGCGCGCATAGAGGCGGCGCCCGACATGCTGGTGTCCACCCTGCTGGAGGCGCACTACGGCCGCCGCGTGGTGCAGGTGCGGCAAGACGTGCAAGGCGCGCTGGTGCCGTCCGAGCTGGCCGAGGCGCTGCAGGCGCCGGCCGGGGCGCCGGCCCTGCGCATCGTGCGCCGCTACCTGGACGGCGCGGGCCAGCTGATCGACCTGAGCATTACCGTGCACCCGGCAGACCGCTACACCTTCTCGGTCCAGCTCACGCGCGAGCAGGCCAGCGCCACAGCGGCGCTCGCAGAAACATGAGAAAAATCGAACGCTAGCCCAAGCGTGATATGGGTATCACGCTATATTTTGGATAGCAATCTCCGCGCTCAGGCGGCCTTGTGCTCCCAAAACTCCGGCCCTGCCAGGTCTTCCAGGATCGGGCAGTCGGGCCGGCCGTCGCCATGGCAGCAGGCCACCAGGCCTTCGAGCGTGCGCTGCATGGCCTGCATTTCGGCGATGCGGCGGGCCAGGTCGCCGATGTGCGTCTGGGCGATGCGCTTGACCTGGGCGCTGGCGCGGCTGCGGTCGTGCCAGAGACCGACCAGCTCGCCGATCTCGGCCATCGAAAAGCCCAGGTCGCGGGCGCGCTTGATGAAGCGCAGCGTGTGCACCTCGGGCGCGCCGTACAGGCGGTAGCCGCTGTCGGTGCGGGCCACCGGCGGCAGCAGGCCCAGCGCCTCGTAGTGGCGCACCATGCGCGCCGACACGCCCGAACGCCGGGCGGCGGCGCCTATGGTGGCGCTGGCGGCCGGCACGGCGGGGGCGTGGATCATGATGCCCGGTAGCCGGCGTTCTCTATGGCCAGGCGCAGGCTTTCCCGTGGGTGGGCGCTCACCACGTCGACATGTCCGGTGGGCAGGTCCACGGTGACCAGCGCCTGTGGATCGATCGCCTGCACGGCGTTCTGCACGGCCTGCGAGCAGTGGCCGCAGCTCATGCCGTCGACCTGGAATTTGTGGCTCATTCGGGGACTCCTTGGGTTCAGGTGGGGAACGCGTTCGAGTATGAACCTTGCCATGGTGGCAAGGTCAAGGCGTACGCAGACGGCAGGCCGGGCTTGACCTTGCCACCATGGCAGGCTTTAGCCTCGGCCCCATGAACACTGCAACCCACCCCGCTGCGGCCCTCTCGGCCGACATTTCCGTAGGCGGCATGACCTGCGCCTCCTGCGTGGCCCGCGTCGAGCGGGCATTGAAAGCCGTGCCGGGCGTGGAGGAGGCCGCCGTCAACCTGGCGACCGAGTCGGCCCGGGTCACGGTGCGTGGCGGTGGCATGGACGCCGCGCAGTGGCAGGCGCGCCTGCGTCGCGCCGTGCGCGATGCCGGCTACGAGCCGCGTACGCCTGAGCAGGCGCAGGCTGTGGATAAAGCCTCGGCCTGGGCCGGCTTTGGCCCGGTGGCGCTGGGCTTCGTGCTGTCGGCGCCGCTGCTGCTGCCGATGTTCGCGGAATGGGCCGGCCTGCACTGGATGCTGCCGGCCTGGGCGCAGCTGCTGCTGGCCGCGCCGGTGCAGTTCTGGCTGGGTGCGCGCTTCTACCGCGCCGGCTGGCACGCGGCCAAGGCGGGCGCCGGCAACATGGACCTGCTCGTGGCGCTGGGCACCTCGGCCGCCTTCGGACTGTCGCTGTGGCTCTGGTGGCGCGCCGCGCCGGGGGAGATGCCGCACCTGTACTTCGAGGCCTCGGCCGTGGTCATCACCCTGGTGCTGCTGGGCAAGTGGCTGGAGTCGCGCGCCAAACACCAGGCCACCTCGGCCATCCGCGCGCTGCAGGCGCTGCGGCCGGAGACCGCGCATGTGCTGCGCAATGGCCGCGAGGTGGAGCTGCCGGTGGCCGAGCTGCTGGTGGGCGACCGGCTGGCGGTGCGCCCGGGCGAACGCATCCCGGCCGACGGCCGCGTGCTGGAAGGCCGCTCGCAGGCCGACGAATCCATGCTCACCGGCGAGCCGCTGCCTGTGGACAAGTCTGAGGGCGACACGCTCACCGGCGGCGCGGTCAATGGCGATGGCCGTCTGGTGATGGAGGTCTCGGCCGCGGGCGCCGAAACGGTGCTGGCCCGGATCATCCGGCTGGTGGAAGACGCCCAGGCCGCCAAGGCGCCGATCCAGCGTACGGTGGACAAGGTGGCAGCCGTCTTCGTGCCGGTGGTGCTGGTGATCGCCGTGCTCACCGCCGCCGGCTGGATGCTGGCCGGGCAGGACGTGGAAGTGGCGCTGGTGCATGCGGTGGCGGTGCTGGTGATCGCCTGCCCCTGCGCGCTGGGACTGGCGACGCCGGCGGCGATCATGGCCGGCACCGGCGTGGCCGCGCGCCACGGCATCCTGATCCGCGACGCCGAGGCGCTGGAGCGCGCGCAGCGCGTGGACACGGTGGCCTTCGACAAGACCGGCACCCTGACGGTGGGTCGTCCGCGCCTGGTCGCGTTGGAGTTGTCCACAGCTTGTGAAGAGGTTTCTGCACTGCGTCTGGCCGCCGCTCTGCAGGCAGGCAGCGAGCACCCACTCGCACGGGCGGTATTGGCTGCCGCCGCAGAGCGCGGTATTGCAGTGCCCGCGCTGCAGGACCTGCAGGCCGTGCCGGGCCGCGGCATCGAGGGCCAGGTGGAGGGCCGGCACCTGCGCCTGGGCAGCCTGCGCTGGATGCAGGAGCTGGGCGTGGACTTGGGCGCGCAGGCGGCCCGCGTGGCCGAATTGCAGCAGGGCGGCGCCACCCTGTCGGCGCTGGCCGAGGGGCGGCAACTGCTGGCCCTGCTGGCCTTTGGCGACACGCCCCGGGCTGGTGCGCGCGAGGCGCTGGCCGCGCTGCGCGCACGGCCGTTGCGGCTGGCCTTGGTCTCGGGCGACAACCGGGGCGCGGCGCAGGCCATGGGCGCGCGGCTGGGCCTGCAGCCCGCGGAGGTACAGGCCGAGGTGCTGCCGGCCGGCAAGGTGGACGCGGTGCGCCGCCTGCAGGCCGGCGGCCATGTGGTGGCGATGGTGGGCGACGGCGTCAACGACGCGCCGGCGCTCGCCGCGGCCGATCTGGGCATTGCCATGGGCAGCGGCACGGACGTGGCCATGCACGCCGCCGGCATCACCCTGATGCGCCCGGACCTGGCGCTGGTGGGCGCGGCGCTGGACATTGCCGGCCGCACCGTGGCCAAGATCCGGCAGAACCTGTTCTGGGCCTTCGTCTACAACGTGGCGGGCATTCCGCTGGCGGCCTTCGGCCTGCTGAGCCCCGTGGTGGCAGGCGCGGCGATGGCGCTGAGCTCGGTCAGCGTCATGGCCAATGCGCTGCTGTTGCGCCGCTGGAAGTTGTAACAATAGGTGTATGAGCCAAATCTGCCCTACAGCGGTGCAAACCAGGGCCGAAAATACGGTGCCCCGAATTTTTTTCTCACATCATTTACAAATTCAGCTGGGGTGACGCCTTTTACAGGCGTGAGTACCTACCCGCATGCCATGCCAGATGCGGGCGTGGCCGGAGACGCCTCTTGGCGGATCGCCACGTCGATCGTCCAAGGAGTTCTGCATGAGTTTTCTGTCCCTGCGCCGCTTCACCATTCGCTTCCGGATGTACGGCGCCATCGCCGTGGTTCTTCTCCTGCTGGGCCTTCTTGGCGGCGCCGGTGCCCTGGGGATGCTGCGCATCCAGAACATGAGCGAGAGCTTCATGAACACCTCGTACGCCGCCACCGAGCAGATCTCGCAGCTGCGCGACGCGCTGGCTGCCGCGCGCCTGAACGAGAAGGACATGATCATCCAGTACGAGAAGGCCGAGGCGGTGAAGGTCGCCCGCGGCAAGTGGATGGCGGCGCAGGAGCGCGCGGAGAAGGTCGGCAAGGCCTTCATCGAGGGCCGCAGCGCCGAGGACGCCGCGCTCATGAGCGCGCTGCTGCAGAAGCTCGGCACCTACCGCGACCTGTTTTCCAGCGTGGCCAACCAGCTCGAGAACAGCGGCTATGAGTCGGCCACCACCGCCAACCGCATGAGCGCGCGTGCCGTGACGCAGTTCGAAGAGGCCGAGAAGCAGTTGCTGGCCCTGGAAGCCGCGCTGCGCCAGCAGGTCGACACCGCGCTGGAGCAGCAGCGCGACGTGGCGCGCCAGACCCAGATCCTGTTCGCGGCCATCGTGCTGCTGATGGTGCTGACCGTGGTGCCGCTCACGGTGCTCAACATGCGCTCCATCTGCGGCCCGCTGGAAGAGGCGCGCCAGTCGGCACTGGCCATTGCCAATGCCGACCTGTCGCAGAGCATTGCCGTGGAAGGCCGCGACGAGCTGGCCGAACTGCAGCGCGCGCTGGCCGGCATGCAGTCGGGCCTGGGATCGATGGTGGCGCAGGTGCGCGACTCCAGCGAGAACATCGCCACCGCCAGCCAGGAGATCGCCACCGGAAACCAGGACCTCTCCAGCCGCACCGAGCAGACGGCCGGCAACGTGCAGCAGACCGTGGCCTCGATCAGCGAGCTCAGCGGCAACGTGCAGCAGACCGCCTCCTCGGCCCAGCTGGCCAACCAGCTCGCCGCCTCTGCCTCGACCGCGGCGACGCGCGGCGGCAGCGTGGTGCAGCAGGCAGTCACCAGCATGCAGGAGATCTCGTCCTCCAGCCGCAAGATCAACGACATCATCGCGCTGATCGACTCCATCGCCTTCCAGACCAACATCCTGGCGCTCAATGCCGCTGTCGAGGCCGCGCGCGCGGGTGAACAGGGCCGCGGCTTCGCCGTGGTGGCCAGCGAGGTGCGCAACCTGGCCCAGCGCTCGGCCCAGGCCGCCAGCGAGATCAAGACCCTGATCGGCAACAGCGTGACCGCCGTGGACGGCGGCGTGCGCCTGGTGGAGGAAGCCGGCGCGGCCATGAAGGAGATCGTCGGCAGCGTGCAGCGCGTGAGCGACGTCATCGGCGAGATCACCGCGGCCGCCTCCGAGCAGTCGGTGGGCATCGGCGAGGTGAGCCAGGCGGTCAACGACATCGACCGCATGACGCAGCAGAACGCCGCGCTGGTGGAAGAGTCGGCCGCTGCCGCGGAATCGCTGCGCGAGCAGGCCGGGCGCCTGGCCGAAGTGGTGCGCCGCTTCCGCCTGAGCGAGGAAAGCGGCCTGGCGCTGCCGACCGGCACCGGCGCGCGCCTGGTGCCCTCGGCGGTGGCGCACCAGCCGCACAAGCAGCTCGCCGCGGCCTGAGCAGCGGATCGCAGCCCCATGAAAAAAGCGCCCTCGGGCGCTTTTTTCATGGGCGGTCGCCGCAGCTTCAGGCGTTCTGCGCCAGCTTAGGTGCGGGTCCGCCATCGCCGTCGCGCTCTTCCTTGGGCGCGAACCACGCCACGTAGAGCGCCGGCAGCACCACCAGGGTCAGCAGCGTCGCCGTGACTAGGCCGCCGATCACCACGATGGCCAGCGGGCGCTGAGTCTCCGACCCGATCTCGTGCGACAGGGCCATGGGCAGCAGGCCCAGCGCGGCAAGCATGGCGGTCATGAGCACGGTGCGCAGGCGCTGCATGGAGCCCTCGCGCACCGCATCGGTCACGCGCATGCCGGCGTTGCGCAGCTGCTGGAACACCGACAGCATCACCACGCCGTTGAGCACGGCCTGGCCCGACAGCGCGATGAAGCCGATGGCGGCCGACACCGACAGCGGGATGCCGAACACCCACAGCGCGACGAAGCCCCCGATCAGCGCCAGCGGCACGTTGATCAGGATCAGGCCGGCCATCTTGAACGACTTGAAGGCGTCGAACAGCAGCACGAAGATCAGCAGCAGCGAGATCGGCACCACCACGGCCAGGCGCTTCATGGCGCGCTCCTGGTTCTCGAACTCGCCCGACCAGTTGACCACGTAGCCCTGCGGGATCTTCACGTTCTGCGAGACGCGCGCCTTCATGTCGGCCACCACCGAACCCATGTCGCGGCCGGCGATGAAGATGCCGATGGCGGTGGTGCGGCGGCCGGCCTCGCGGGCGATGTTCATGGCGCCGGTGGTCTCGCGCACGGTGACTACGTCGCCCAGCGTCACGAAGCCGCCATCGGGCGTGGCGATGGGCGTGCGGCGCAGGTTGGCGATGACGCGCTCCTCCGGCGGCAGGCGCACCGCGACGGCGAACTTGCGCTCGCCCTCCCACAGGCTGGTGGCGGCCTTGCCCGCGAGGGCGGCCTCGACCACGTCCTGGATGTCGCCCACGTTCAGGCCGTAGCGTGCGGCGCGGTCGCGGTCGATGTCCAGCAGCAGCTGCGGCACCTGACCGGCCCGGTCGATCTCGGCGCGCGCCACGCCCGCCACCTGCTTGACCTCGTGCGCGATCTGCTCGGTGACCTGCTGCATCAGGCCCAGGTCGTCGCCGGCGAGCTTGATCACGATCTGGCCCTTGATCTGCGAGATCGATTCCAGCACGTTGTCGCGGATCGGCTGCGAGAAGGCCGGGTCGATGCTGGGGATGGCCGACAGCACGCGGTTCATCTCCTCGGTGATCTTCTCGCGCGTCATGCCCTTGCGCCACTGGTCCTCGGGCTTCATGTCCACGAAGATCTCGGCCATGGAGATGGTCTTGGGGTCGGTGCCGTCCTCCGGCTGGCCGGCCTTGGAGACCGTGGTGCGCACCTCGGGGATGGTCAGCAGCGCCTGGCGCGCCATGCGCAGGATGCGCGCGGCCTCGTTGGTCGAGACGTTGGGCGACAGCGTGAAGTTGACCCAGGTCGTCCCCTCGTTGAGTTCGGGCAGGAATTCAGACCCCAGGCGCGAGGCCACCACGGTGGTCAGGCCGAAGGCCGCGACGGCGATCAGCACCACGGTGCGGCGGCGGCGCAGCGCCCAGTCCAGCACCGGGCCGTAGAAGCGCTTGGCGCCGCGCACCACGCGGTTGTCGCCGTGCGGCAGCTTCTTGCGCAGCATCCAGTAGGCCAGCAGCGGCACCAGCGTGAGCGAGAAGATCAGCGAGCCGATCAGTGCGGTCGTGACCGACAGCGCCATCGGCTGGAAGATGCGGCCCTCGTGGCGCTGCAGCGCGAAGATCGGGATGTGCGCGGCGATGATGATGAGCATCGAGAACAGGGTGGGCCGGCCAACTTCGTTGGCGGCGTTGACGATGACCGAGCGGCGCTCCTCGGCGCTCATGTTCTCGCGCTTCTCGGCCAGGCGATGCATGATGTTTTCGATCACGATCACCGCGCCGTCCACGATGATGCCGAAGTCCATCGCGCCCAGGCTCAGCAGGTTGGCCGGCACGCCCATGATCTTCAGGCCCATGAAGGTCGACAGCAGGGCCAGCGGGATCACCACCACCACGGCCAGGCTGGCGCGCAGGTTGGACAGGAAGATGTAGAGCACCAGCGAGACCAGCAGCGCGCCTTCCACCAGGTTGCGGAAGACGGTGGAGAGCGTCTTCTCCATCAGCCAGGTGCGGTCGTAGAAAGGCACGATCTGCACGCCCGGCGGCAGCGCGCGGGCGTTGAGTTCGGCGATCTTCTCCTTCACGCCCTTCAACACCACGCTCGGGTTCTCGCCCTTGCGCATGATGACGATGCCGGTGACCACGTCGTCGTCGCCGTCCTGGCCGACCACGCCCAGGCGCGGCACGGCGCCGATCTTCACCTGCGCGATGTCGCGGATCAGGATCGGCGTGCCGTTGCGGGCGGCCACCACCACGCGGCCGATGTCGTCGGCCGAGCGCAGCAGGCCGATGCCGCGGATGGTGTACTGCTGCGCGCCCTGCGGCACGTAGCTGCCGCCGGCGTTGGCATTGCTGCGGCCCAGCGCATCGAGCAGGTTCTGGAAGGTGACCTTGTAGGCGCGCAGCTTGTCGAGATCGGGCTGCACCTCGTACTGCTTGATGGCGCCGCCCATGGCGACCACGTCGGCCACGCCGGGCACCTGGCGCAGGCCGCGCTCGGCCACCCAGTCTTCCAGCGTGCGCAGCTCGGTGGTGGTGCGGCCGTCGCCCTTCAGGCGGTAGCGCATGATCTCGCCCACCGGCGTGGCGTTGGGCGCGATGTCGGCCTCCACGCCGTCGGGCAGGTCGATGCCGCGCAGGCGCTCGGCCACCTGCTGGCGCGCCAGGTTCACCTCGGCCTTGTCGTCATAGGTGACGACGGTGAAGGACAGGCCGAACTGCGTGTGCGAGAACACGCGGATCGAGTTGGGCAGGCCGGCCAGCGCCACCTCGATCGGCAGGGTGACCTGCTTCTCGACCTCCTCGGCCGCGCGGCCGGGGTAGAGCGTGATGACGGTGACCTGGGTGTCGGTGACGTCGGGGAAGGCCTCGACCGACAGGTTCTGGAAGGCGATCACGCCCGCCAGCGCGAACAGCAGCGTGCCGAGGACGATGAACAGCGGCTGGTGCAGCGCGTACTGGATGAGGCGCTTCATTTCTTGGCTGCCCCGCTGGTGGCGGCGCCGGAAGGCTGTGCCGTGACCGGCGCGGCGTCTTCACGCGCGACGGCAAACTGGCGTGCCAGCAGCAGCGCGTTCTCCGCCACCACCTGCTCGCCCACGGCCAGGCCGCGCGCCAGCACCACCTCGGCCGGCCCCATGTGGGCCGGCACCACCTCGCGCGGCTCGAAGACGCCAGGCTGCGTCTGCACGAAGACCGTATGGCGCGTGCCGTCCAGGGTGACGGCGCCGGCCGGCACCACGGTGCCCTGCAGCGATTCCTTCACCTGGGCGGTGGCGAGCATCTCGCCCTTGAGCCGGCGGTTGGCGTTGGCCACCAGCCCGCGGATCTTGATGGTGCGGGTGTTGGGGTCGATGAAGTCCGCGGCCGCGGTGACGCGCCCGGCAAAGCTCTCGCCCGGGTAGGCGGCTACCTGCAGCGTGAACGTTGCGCCCGGCTGCAGGCTGGCGACGTCGCTTTCCTTGGCGTCGATCTGGACCCAGAGCGAGGTCGGGTCGGTCACCACGAACAGCGCGGGCACGCCCGGGCCGGACTGGTCGGGCCGCACTTCCTGGCCCGGGTTGAGGTTGCGCTCGACCACCACGCCGGCGATGCCGGCGCTGATGCCCAACTGCTGGTTCACCGCGCTGCCGGTGCCATAGAGGCTGGTGCGGGCCGCGGCGCGCGAGGCTTCGGCCTGCGCGCGTGCGCTGTCGGCTTCGGCCTGCTCCAGGTCCTTGCGGGCGATGATGCCGGCGTCGAACAGCTCGCGCTGGCGCTGCAGGTTCTTGCGCGACAGCCCCACGTCCACCTGGGCCTTGGCGGTGTCGGCCTGGGCCTGCCCGAAGTCCGGCGAAGCGATGCGCGCCAGCAGCGCGCCGGGCTTCACGCTCTGGCCGACGTCGGCGCTGATGGCGGTGATGCGCCCGCCGAAGGGCGGGTAGATGCGCTGGGTGCGCTCCTCGTTCCAGACCAGGCGTGCGGGCAGCTCCACCGTGAGGTCGGTCGCGGCGGTGGCGGGCACGGTCGCCAGCAGCGCGAGCTGCGGGTGGTTGGGCGGGAAGCGCAGCTGCCGGCCCTGCATGATCGGAGCGGCAGGGGGCGCCTCGACGAGCTTGCCGTTGTCGGCGTCGCCGCCGCAGCCGGCCAGCAGCAGGACGCAGGCCGCGACGGTCAGCGCGGCGCGCAGCGGAAGGCGGTGGGGATGGGGCATGGTGGGGTTCCCGGAGCGGGCGGAGGAGAAGACGGTGGGATCGGGGGTCATGGCACGTGTCATGGCTGTGCTGCCAGCAGCGCTGGCTGGGTCTGCAGCGTCCAGGCGCCGGCGGCGCGGGCGTACTCGTTGCGCGCGGCGATGCCGTCGAGCAGCGTGGCGCGCAGGGTGCGGCGCGCATCGAGCAGGTCCACCAGCGGGATGGCGCCGCGGCGGAAGGCGAGTTCGGCGTTTTCCGCCACCCGCCGCGCGCGCGGCAGGATGTCGGTGTCGTAGCCGCGGGCACGCTGCTCGGCGGTGAGCGCGGCCTGCTGCAGGCCCTGCAGCTCCAGCGCGGCATCGCGCCGCGCCTTCTCCAGCGCATCCTGGGCCTGCGTGTAGGTGGCCAGCGCGCGTCCGATCTCGCCCTGGTAGCTGTAGCCCCATTGCAGCGGAATGGAGGCGCGCAGCTCGACCAGGCGGTTCGACACGCCGGGATAGTGGTCATAGGAGGCGCCGATGGTGACGTCGCCCTTCTTCAGCGCCTGGGCGCCGTCCAGTGCGGCCTGGGCCGACTGCACGCGCGCCAGGGCCGCACGCACCTCGGGCCGCGCCTCGGCCAGTGCCTGGTAGTCGGCCGCGGGCGTGGCCATCGGCGGCAGCGTCGGCCAGGGGCCCTGGATGGCCAGCGGCCCGCGCAGGCCGGTGGCCTGCGCCAGCGACAGCAGGGCGCGGTCGCGCTCCAGCTGGGCCTGCTGCAGGTCGGCATGGGCGCGCTGGGCCTCGATTTCGGTGCGCAGGGCGTCCTGCGCCGGCAGGTCGCCGGCCTGCACCCGGCGGTTGGAGCTGCTGGCGAGCTGCACGGCGCTGCGCTCGATCTCGCCCACCTCGACCAGCTTCTCCTGCGCGGCCAGCAGGTCGTAGTAGGCGCCCAGGGCCGCGATCTGCTGCTGCACCTGCACGTCTTCCACGTCGGCGGCGGCGGCATCGGCCTGCCGTTGCGCGGCCTGGGTGCGCAGCTGGCGCTTGCCGCCGCGCTCCCAGGTCCAGTCGATGCCGATGGACTTGTCGATGCGCTTGCGGGCCAGCGCGTTGCCCGAACCGACGCCGTTCTGCAGGTCGATCGAGGCGGTCTTGCCCGACAGCACCGGCAGCGGCGCATGGTCGGCCGCGAGCACGTCGGCGCGGGCCGCCGAGAGCGCGCCGCGCGACAGCGCCACGTCCAGGTTGTCGCGGGCCGCGGCCAGCGTCTGGCCCAGGGTGAGGGTGCGCGGCGCTGCCGCGGCGGCGTTGGCGGGGGCCGGCGGCGGGTCCGCTGGCGTCACGGGGGCCATCTGGGCCAGGGCCGGCAGTGCCGCCCCCAGGCAGCTGGCCAGAATCAACTGTCGTATGCTCATGCGCGCCTTATCGGGCAGGGCGACTGACCGTCGCCTGACCGTGCCGTCAGAAACACCGGCCGCTCCGTAGAAACACTTACCCATCCCTCCCTGCAGCAGCCCTCCATGCGCATACTCGTGGTCGAAGACGACGCCGTCCTGCGGGACATGATGGTGCGCAGCCTGTGCGACGCCGGCCACCGCGTGGACGAGGCCCGCACCGTGGCCGAGGCCGACCATTTCTGGCGCGTCCAGCCCTTCGACGCGGTGCTACTGGACCTGAACCTGCCCGCCGCCGATGCCGCCGGCCCGGCGCTGGCCAGCGGCCTGACCGCGCTGCGCGCCGCGCGCAACCGGGGCGACCGCACGCCGGTGCTGGTGCTGACGGCGCGCGACCGTACCGAGGAGCGCATCGCCGGGCTGGACGCCGGCGCCGACGACTACCTGGGCAAGCCCTTCGAGCTGGCCGAGGTCGAGGCCCGGCTGCGCGCGCTGGTGCGGCGCAGCCAGGGCACGCAGGACATCTCCACCGTGGCGTCCCTGGTCCTGGACCGCAAGGCCCGCACCTTCTCGCTGCACGGCATGCGCCTGGAGCTGCCGGCGCGCGAGTTCGAGGTGCTGTGGGAGCTGATGACCCCGCCCGGCCGCGTGGTGAGCAAGCGCGCGCTGTCGCAGAAGCTGTCGGACTTCGATGAGACGCTGGGCGACAACGCGCTGGAGGCCTTCATCTCGCGCCTGCGCAAGAAGCTCGGCGGCAGCGGCGCGGGCATCCGCACCCTGCGCGGCCTGGGCTACATGCTGGAGGCGGAGGCGCCTTGACGCAGCCCGGCGTCCCCGCCGCCCCGGCGCCCAAGCCCCGGCGCAGGGCGCAACCCGGGCCGCGGCTTCCCTCGCTGCGTTCGCGCGTGCTGCAGCACGTGCTGTGGCCGCTGGCCGGGGCCTGGGTCGTGGGCGGCATCGTCTCGGTGGTGGTGGCCAGCGTCTTCACCCAGCGCACCTTCGATCGGGCGCTGCTGGACGATGCCTACTCGGTGGCGACCAGCGTGCGCCCGGTGGCCGGCGGCCTGGAGCTCATGCTCACGCCGCGCGAGGTGAGCGCGGTGCTGTATGACCAGACCGAGTCGGTGTACTTCGCCGTGCGCGGGCCCGACGGCAACCTGATCGCGGGCCATTCCGGCCTCTACGCGCCGGGCCCGGCGGAGGATGTCGGCTACCGCTTCTCCGACATCCACTACCAGGGCCGGGCCCTGCGTGCCGTGGTGGTGCGGCGCGCCGTGCCGCAGGCCTTCGACGTGGTCATGGCCGAGACCACGCATTCGCGCCAGGCGCTGCTGCGCAACGTGCTGGTGCTGTCGGTGCTGCCGCAGCTGCTGCTGCTGGCCGGACTGGCTTTCTGGCTGCGCCGTGCCATCGACCGCGATGTGCGGCCGCTGGCCGCGCTGCAGCATGCGGTGGAGCGGCGCGACGTGCGCGACCTCACGCCGGTGCCGGCCAACGCCTCCATGCGCGAGGTGCAGCGCCTGGGCGAGGCCGTCAACGGCCTGTTCGCGCGCGTGAACGAGGGCGTGCGCATGCAGCGCGAGTTCGCCGGCAACGTGGCGCACGAGCTGCGCACGCCGCTCGCGGGTATCCGCGCGCTGGCCGAGTACGGCCTGGCCCAGAAGGACCCGGCGGTCTGGCGCGTGCAGCTCGAGCGCATCGCGCAGAGCGAGGAGCGCGCCAGCCACCTGGTCGAGCAGCTGCTGGCCATGGCCCGCGCCGACGAGGGCCGCAGCATGCAGCTGCAGCCGGTGCAGCTGGACGAACTGGTGCGCGATACGGTGCTGCGCTTCCTGCCGCGCGCCGACGCCGCCGGCGTGGACCTGGGCGCGCGCGGCATCGACGACCCGCTGGTGGTGCAAGGCCAGCCGGCGCTGCTGGAGGGCATCCTGACCAACCTGATCGACAACGCGCTGCGCTACGGCCGGCCGGCCGACGGCACGCCAGCCACGATCACCGTGGCGGTGTCCGTGCAGCCGGAGGCGCTGCACCTGTCGGTGCTGGACAACGGCCAGGGCATCTCGGCCGAGCGGCGCAGCGGCCTGCAGCGGCGCTGGGCGCAGGGGCCGGAAGGGGAGTGGCTGGGGCAGGGCGTGGGGCTGGGCCTGGCCATCGTCCAGCGCTATGCCGAGCTGCTGGGCGCGCGCCTGGTGCTCGACTCCGGCCCGCAAGGCCGCGGGCTGGCGGCCGGGGTGGTGCTGCCGCGGTCCTGAGGGTTGCTATTCTTTATATAGCTGGTAGCCCAGGATATACAAGGGCTGCAGGCCTATTTGCCTGATAAACCCTCTGCCGGCAACACGCGCCACAGAAAACTGGCGATGGCGGGCGCCAGTTCCGGTGCCAGGGGCTGCGAGGGGTCGCTGTAGGAGGCGCGCTGCAGCGCCGGATCGGCCGGCACCGACTTGAGCACATGGTTCATGCCCTGGACGATGAGCAGCTCCGCATCCGGCTTGGCGCGCTGCAGCGCCTCGGCTTCGCCGGTGCGCACCTGGGTGTCGGTATCGCCCTGGACCACCAGCGCGGGCAGGCCCAGGCGCGCGAACTCCGTGGCCGGCACGCGGCTGAACCAGGAGATCAGGTAGGGCTGCACGCCCGGGCGGTAGAGCGGCGCCAGCGCCGGTGGCACGTCGGGGGCGGGCCGGCCCTGCTCGAGCGCGCTCAGGATGGCCTCGTTGCGCGCGGCCAGTTCCGGCCCGAGCTTGCCGGCCAGCTGCAGCCGCAGGATGGACGCCGCCCCCTGCGCCGGGCCGGCCAGGGAGACGAAGGCCTGGGCGCCGGCCTGCCGCGCCGCGAGCATGCCGATCAGCGAACCCTCGCTGTGTCCCACCACCGCCACGGCGCTGAAGCGGCCGTCCGCGCGCAGCAGGCGCACCCAGTCGGCGGCGTCCTGCACATACAGGTCGAAGCGCAGGTCGGCCTCGCGCGCTGCGGCCGGAGCGCTCGCGGCGATGCCGCGCTTGTCGTAGCGCACCGAGGCAAAGCCGGCCTGCGCCAGGGCCGTGGACAGCAGCTTCAGGCTGTTGTTGGCGCCCGGCAGGATGCTGCTGTTGCCGTTGCGGTCGGTGGGGCCGGAGCCGGCGATGAGCAGCACCACCGGCATGCGCGTCCTGCCCGCGGGCAGCACCAGGCTGCCCTGCAGGGTTCCGGTGGCGGTGGTGAGGGCCAGCGGCTGCTCGGTGGGGCCGGGCACATCGGCGCGGACGGCGGCGAATCCTGAGGCCAGCCCCGCCAGCGCCAGCACACCGGCCCGGGCCAGCCACCTGCGCCTGCCTGTCTTCATGGACATGCGGTGGTCCTGGTTTGCTATGTGTTTAGTAGCGAATGGCCGAGGTGGCGATTGGGCTTCCGGCCAAAAACCCGAAGGCTAGGACAGCGCCGGGTAGTCGATGTACCCGCGCTCGTCGCCGCCATAGAAGGTGGCCTTGTCCGGCGCGTTGAGCGGTGCGTCCTCCTGCAGGCGGCGCACCAGGTCGGGGTTGGCGATGAAGGGCTTGCCGAAGGCGATCAGGTCGGCCTCGCCGCTGCTGACCTTCTGCTCGGCCAGGGCCTTGTCGTAGTTGTTGTTGGTCATCCAGGCGCCCTTGCCGCCGGCGTTGCGGTAGGCCGCCTTGAGCGCGTGGTAGTCGAACGGCCGGTCGGGCAGCTCGCGCGGACCGCCGGTGGCGCCTTCGATGATGTGGACGTAGGCCAGGCCGAGCGGGGCCAGCTCGCGCACCACGTATTCGAACAGCGGCTGCGGCGCGTCGTCGTGCACGTCGTTGGCGGGCGTGACCGGCGACAGCCGGATGCCGACCTTGCCGCCGCCGATGTCGTCGACGATGCCGCGCACCACTTCCAGCAGCAGGCGCGCCCGGTTCTCGATGCTGCCGCCGTAGTCGTCGGTGCGCTGGTTGCTGGAGGTCTTGAGGAACTGGTCCAGCAGGTAGCCGTTGGCCGCGTGCACCTCGACGCCGTCGAAGTGGGCCGTCTCCACCGCGTTGCGGGCGGCGGTGCGGTAGGACTTGACGATGGCCGGCAGCTCGCTGGCATCCAGCGCGCGCGGCGTGGAGGTCTCGGCGAACGAGCCCTGGCCCTGCGCATCGATCAGGTAGGTCTTGGTCTTGGCGGCGATCGCCGAGGGCGCCACCGGCGCCTGGCCGTCGGGCTGCAGGCTGGTGTGCGAGACGCGGCCCACGTGCCACAGCTGCACCACGATCTTGCCGCCGGCGCTGTGCACCGCCTGGGTGACGCGCTTCCAGCCGTCGAGCTGCTCGGTGCCGTAGAGGCCCGGCACGTCGGCATAGCCCTGGCCCTGGTGGCTGATGGCGGTGGCCTCGGTGATCAGCAGGCCGGCGCTCGCGCGCTGCGCATAGTAGGTGGCGGTGATCGCCTGCGGAATGGCCCCGGGCGCGCGGTTGCGCGTCAGCGGTGCCATGACGATGCGGTTGGACAGCTGCAGCGAGCCTGCCTGGAGGGGATCGAAGAGAGAGGCCATCACGGTCCTTGTGGTGTCGGGGAGGAAAGCTGCTGCAGCATGCGCCGCAGCAGGAACGACCGCAAGCGTAGCCCGGTGCCCATTTCCCTGCTGCTGCAGGCCGGGCCCGGGCGTGGTAGTGGGCGGCTTACTTCAGCAGGCCTTCGGCCTTGAGCGCGGCCTGTACCGCGGGGCGCGCCGCGACGCGGGCGTGGTGCGCGGTGACGTTGGGCACCGCCGACAGGTCGACGCCGACCTTGCCGCTCCAGTTGACCACGGTGAACAGGTAGCCATCGGCCACGGAGAAATGCTCGCCGGCCAGGTAGTCCTTGCCTTCGAGCTGGCCGTTGACGAAGGCCAGGCGGCCCGCGAGCTTCTCGCGCGTGGCCTTCTTCACCTCCTCGGGCGTGGCGGGATTGAACAGCGGGCTGAAGCCCTTGTGCAGTTCCGTGCTGATGAAGTTGAGCCACTCCTGCAGCCGGTAGCGCGCCAGGGTGCCGTTGGCGGGCGCCAGGTTCCTGGTCGGCACCTGGTCGGCGATGTACTGCACGATGGCCGGGCCTTCGCGCAGGCGCGTGCCGTCGTCGAGCTCGAGCAGCGGCACGTAGCCCAGCGGGTTGACCGCGTAGTAGTCGCTGCCGTCGGGCAGCTGGTGGGTCTTGGTGGGCGCGGGCACGGCCTCGAAGGCCAGTCCTGCCTCGTGCAGGGCGATGTGGGGCGAGAGGGAGCAGGCGCCGGGGCTGTAGTAGAGCTTCATGGAGGTGCGTTGGTTGGAATACGGCGGGTGCCGGGAATGTCGCGCAGAAACCGCCGCCATGCTAGCGGCTCCGGTGGTTTTGTGCCGCTGCCGGGCTGCGTCCTACAAGGCAATGCGAGCGCGCCCGACCTGCCTGGCAAAGCCCCAAACCTAGGATGCCCCATCGATTCGGGAACTGCGGGCGGCCTGCGGGATTGCCGCTCTTCCCCTCACAAAAGGACACATCATGCTCAAGTACGCCATCGTTTTCGCGCTCATTTCACTGGTTGCGGGCGCCCTGGGGTTCACCGGCGTGGCCGCCGGTACCGCCGGCATCGCCAAGATCCTGTTCGGGCTGTTCCTGGTGCTGGCCATCGTCTTCGTGGTGCTGGCGGCGCTGGGCGTGGGGGCCGCACGCAAGGTGCTCAAGTGATGTCGTCCCCGGTGTTGCACCTGTCCGAGCGGCAGTCGGCGTCCTGGCGCGGCGTGGAGCGCCAGCCCGTGGTCGGCATGTACACCCCGCTCTGGTACGCGGCCCGCGTGCTGCACACCACGGGCGCCGACTGGTGGGAGGGCGGCGTGCCGCCCGCGCGCGGGCGCCGCCAGCGCGCCTCGGCGGCGGTCGCCCAGGCGGCCGCACGCGTGGTTCGCCACATGAAGCCGGTGCGCGCGCCCGATACGGGCGCGGCGCAGAACTGAAGGCCGCCGCGGCGGCCTGGTCCCTTCCTCTCTTTTGCGAGCGCCCCCAGGGGCGTGCACCCGTGGACAACATCACTGCCCTTCGCTGCGATCTCGAGTATTCCGTCGGCGCAGACTCCCATTTCTGCTTCAACCTGCAGGCCGTGCGCGGGCATGGGCAGCGGGTGCTGGAAGAGAGCCTGCACGTGACGCCGGGCATCGACCTGCGCGAGTTCGAGGACCCGGGCAGCGGCAACCGCTTCTTCCGCTGCGATGCGCCCCAGGGCGTGCTGCAGGTGCGCTACGACGCACGGGTGCAGCGGTTGCGGCCTTCCCCCGACGTCGACCTGCCCGAGTGCCCGGTCAGGGCGCTGCCGAACGAGGTGCTGCACTACCTGATGCCCAGCCGCTACTGCCAGTCCGACGTGATGGCGCGTGCGGCGCAGCACCTGTTCGGCCAGGTACCACCGGGCTACGCACGCGTGGCCCACATCTGCGAGTGGATTCGCCAGAACATCGCCTACCAGGTGGGCGTGAGCACCGCGCTCACCAGCGCGCAGGACGTCTACCTGCAGCGTGCCGGGGTGTGCCGCGACTTCGCGCATCTGGCGATCACCTTCTGCCGCGCGCTCAACATCCCGGCGCGGCTGGTGGTGGGCTATGTGCACTTCGACGAGCCGCCGCAGGACTTCCACGCCGTGTTCGAGGTCTGGCTGGGCGACCGCTGGGTGATGTTCGATCCGACCGACCTGGCGCAGGCGCACCGCATCGTGCGCGTGAGCGCCGGCCGCGACGCAAAGGACACGGCCTTCTGCACCATCTTCGGTGCCGTGACCATGACGCGCATGGAGCTGCAGGTCAACGAGGATGGCGCACCGCCGGTGGACGAACCCGATCCCGCGCAGGCGACGGTGCGTATGGTGGCCGTGGCTTGATGTGAAACGCCGTTCCCCCAACGGGGCAACGTCCTTGTCAGCCGCCCCGGCGGAACTCCTGCGGTGACTGGCCCGTGGCCGCGCGGAACGCGCGGCTGAAGTGCGCGCTGCTGTTGAATCCCCACGAGAACGCGATGTCCGTCACCGTGCGGTGCGCATGCGCCGGATGGCGCAGATCGCGCCGGCAGGCCTGCAGCCGCTCGGCCATGATGAAGCCGGCCAGCGTGTCGCCCGCGCCGCTGAAGGCCTGGTGCAGCAGGCGCTTGCTGCAGCCGAGCGCCAGCGCGATGGCGTCGATGCTCAAGCCCGGGTCGCGCAGCTCGCGCCGCACGTAGCTGCGCACCCGGTCCTGCAGGCCCGCGCGCTGGCTCTCGGCGCCGGGCTGGCCCGCCATTTCCTGCAGGGTGAGGCGCACCGTGTGCAGGATCAGTTCTCCTGCGCCGCGGGCCGCGGCCTCGCTCATCTGCGGCAGCTCCTGGTAGGCGGTGCGCATGGTCTGCAGTGCCACCCGCGCGATACCGCAGGCGCCGCCGACGGGCTGCGCCATGAGGGCGCCGGTGGGCAGGCCAGGGCCCAGGCGCGCCATGGGCAGCATGACGATCAGGTGGTCGGAGCGGTCCGGGTTGGCGACGGTGTAGTGCTGCGTGGTGTCATAGATGGTCCAGCCGCCGTCCTGCACCGCGGTTTCGCGGCCCTGCTGCGACACCACGGCGCGGCCGTGCCAGGGCGCGACGATCTTCAGGTAGCCGGCCTCGCTGGCGCGTGCCATGTCGGTGCTGCGCAGCACGCGGTGGCGGTTGGCCTCCAGCCGCGTCAGCACCACGTCGCCGGCCTGCGAGGCCGTGATGTGGCCGTCGAACACGGTATCCCCGTACAGGTCCGAGTCCAGCCCGCCGAAATGCTGCCACACCCATTCGCACCACAGCGGCGCACGCTCGCGCGGCGGCACGTGGTCGGTGGAGAAGACGGTGGAGGTGGCCATGGCGCGAGGCAGATGCGGGGCAGTCCGGCAGGGCAGGGGATGGTGGGCGGATTATGGGCGGCATGTCCGCAGCAGGGATACCGTCTGCTTGAGGGTTAACCCCAGGCGTGCTGCGCGCTCGGTCAAGCGGCGCTGCGCCCGCAGGCATGCGCCGGGCCACTGCCCTTCCTAGCATGGGCGCTCCTCCGGCATCGCCGGCGCACGCAGATGAAAAGAGGATACACGCCATGACCGACACCACCCGCCGCCACTGGCTGCAAGGGGCCGCCGCCATCGGTGCCGCGGCCGCCGCGCCGCAGCTGCTTGCCCAGGGCGCGCCGATCCGCATCGGCTACGCCATCGCCCGCACCGGCCCCTGGGCCGCGGGCGCACAGGTGAGCCAGGAGCCCAACTACCTGCTGTGGGCCGAGCAGGTGAATGCCGCGGGCGGCCTGGTGGTCAAGGGCGGGGCGAAGCGGCCAGTGGAGCTGATCGGCTACGACGACCGCAGCGAGACCGAGACCTGCGTGCGCACCTACCAGAAGCTGATGGGCAGCGACAAGGTCGACCTGGTGCTGCCGCCCTGGGGCTCGGGCGCCAACTTTGCGATTGCGCCGCTGGCCAACCGCATGGGCTATCCGCTGCTGGCGCCCACCGCGCTGTCGCGCAAGCTGATCGACATGCGCCTGCCCTACTTCTTCTCGCTGCTGCAGCAGCCCGACAAGATGATGGGCGCGCTGGTGGACCTGCTGGTGGCGCAGGACGTGAAGACGATAGCCATCGTCTACATGGACGACCTGTTCGGCCTGGAGAATTTCGCGGCGCTCAACGCGGCGCTGAAGAAGACCCAGATCCAGGTGCTGGAGCGCAAGAGCTACCCGCTGGGCGTGAAGGACCTGGCACCGGTGCTGCGCGGCATCAAGGACCTGAACCCGGACGCCTTCATCGGCATCACCTACCCGCCCGACACCATCCTGGCCAGCCGCCAGGCGCGCGAGGTGGGCTTCAACCCCAAGTACTTCTACGCCTCGGTCGGCACCGCCTTCCAGCTCTACCGCAACGTGATGGCGGCCAACGCGGAGGGTGTGATCGGCATGGGCTCGTGGAACGCCAAGACCAGCCCGGGCGCCAAGGCCTATTTCGACGCGCACACGCAGAAGTTCGGCAAGGAGCCGGATCGCTGGGCCAGCGGCCACGCCTGGGCCGGGCTGGAGATCCTGCAGCAGTCGGTGGCCAGCGTGGGGCTGGAGCGCAAGGCGCTGCGCGACCATATCGCGCGCAGCACTTTCCCGACCATCCTGGGCCCCATCCGCTTCGACGGCAGCGAGAACGCCTCGATTCCCGGCACCGTGGGCCAGTGGCAGAACGGCGAGTTCGAGGTGGTGTGGCCGCTGGACCGCGCTACAGCGAAGCTGGTCGCGCCCAAGCCGGCATGGAAATGAACCGGTGCCAGTTGTCGATCGCGTTATGCGCTGCCCGCGGCACATGAAACACAAAGGTGCAGGAGGCCGCGGAGCAGGCCATGCGAGAACACCGCGGTACCGGCTTTGCCCGGCCGCTGGTGTTGCCCCCGGTGAGGGGGTTGGCGAAGACACGAAGTGCGTAGCCTGGGGGCGAGCCCAATGACATTGACGGGTTGGGCCGAGCTGCTGGCCGGTGGGCTGATCACCGGCGGCATCTATGCGGTGGTGGCCATTGGCCTGAACCTGCAGTACGGGCTGATGCGCATCATGAACATCTCGCACGGCGAGTTCCTGATGCTGGGCGCCTTCCTCACCTGGTGGGCGCACACCACCTGGGGCGGGTCGCCGCTGGCCTTCCTGCCCGTGGTCTTCCTGGCGCTGCTGGTGCTGGGCGTGGCGGTGCACTGGCTGTGTTTCCGGCCGGTGGCGGCGCGTGCGCCCAATGTGGACGTGTTCGAGGCGCGCAGCCTGATGGTGGGTTTTGGCCTGATGTTTCTGGTGCAGAACGTGGCGCTGCTGATCTGGGGCGGCGACCTGCGCGGCTATGACTACCTGGCCGAGCCGGTGCAGCTGGCGGGCATGCGCTTCACGCCCAACAAGCTGGTGCTGTTCGGCGTGGCGCTGGTGCTGTCGGCGGCGCTGATCGTGCTGCTCAAGGCCACGCTGCTGGGCAAGGCGGTGCGTGCGCTGATGCAGTCGCCCATGGGCGCGCAACTGGTCGGCATCGACACGAAGCGGCTGCACCCGCTGATGTTCGGCATCGGCCTGGGCCTGGCCGGCGTGGCTGGCGGGCTGCTGTCCATGGCCTACGAGATCTCGCCCTCGATGGGCGAGCCCTACACCGTGACGGCGCTGATCGTCATCACGCTCGGCGGTTTCGGCAGCATCGCGGGCAGCCTGGCCGGTGGCCTGCTGCTGGGGCTGGTGGAGGCGCTGGGCATGTACTTCACGAGCCCCTCGCTCAAGATGCTGCTGTCGTATGCGGTGTTCATCGGCGTGCTGATGTGGCGGCCCAACGGATTGTTTGCACGATGAACCTGTCCCTCTTTTCCTCGCGCCCCTGGCTGTGGCTTGCCGCAGGCACGGCGCTGGCGGCGGCGCTGCCATGGCTCGCCTCGGAGTTCATCGCCTCGGTGGTGCTGAGCTGCCTGATGTACATCGCGCTGGCGGTGAGCTGGTCGACCTTCTGCGGCGCCACGCGCTACCTGTCGCTGGCGACCTCGGCCTTCTTCGGCCTGGGGGCCTACAGCACCGCCATGCTGGTGGACGTGCTGCCCTGGCCGCTGGTGGTGCTGGCCGGCGCAGCCGTCGCCACCGTGGTGGCGGTGGCCATGGGCGCGGCGGTGCTGCACCTGCGCGGCACCTATTTCGCGGTGCTGACCTTCGGCATGACCGAGCTGATCCGCCATGCCGTCACCTTTGTCGAGAAGCAGGTGTCGGGCACGGTCGGGCGGGTGCTGATGGTGGTGCCGTCCGAGGCTACGGTCTACCTCACGGTGCTGCTGATCGCGGCGGGTGCCATCGGCTGCGCGCTGTGGGTGCGCAGGAGCCGTTTCGGCCTGGCGCTGGCCGGCATCGGCGCCGACGAGCAGCGCGCGCAGACGCTGGGCGTGCACACGCGCAATGCCAAGCTGGCCGGCTTTGCGCTGACCGCGGCCTTTGCCGGCGCCACCGGCGCGGCCATGGCGGTGCGCTGGACCTACATCGAGCCGGCGGCGGTGTTCAGCCCCTTCATCGGCTTCCAGACGGTGCTGATCGCATTGATAGGCGGTGCGGCCAGCATCGGCGGGCCGGTGGCCGCGGCCGTGGTGTTCAGCCTGCTGGCGGAGACGCTGCGGCTGCAACTGCCCTATGCCTACATGGTGGTGCTGGGCCTGCTGCTGATCGCCTGCGTGATCTGGCTGCCGGAGGGCCTGGCCTCGCTGGCCCGGCGCAAGGGGAGGGTGCGGCCATGAGCGCGGCACTGCTGGAAGCCTGCGAGGTCACGGTGCGCTTCGGCGGGCTCACGGCCGTCGATGGCGTCAGCGCCGCGCTGCACGCGGGCGAGCTGGTCGGCATCATCGGCCCCAATGGCGCGGGCAAGACCACGTTCTTCAACGCGATCTCGGGCGTTCAGCCGACCAGCTCGGGCCGCCTGTTCGCGGCCGGCACCGAGCTGACCGGGCGGCTGCCGCAGCACTTCGCCGCGCACGGCGTGGCCCGCACCTTCCAGACGCCGCGCGTGTTTGCCGGCATGACGGTGCGCGACAACGTGCGCTTCGGCATGGCCTTTGCGGGCCGGGGCCGCACCGGTGCGCCAGGACTGGGCAGCGAGGCCGAGATACTGGCGATGCTGGGCCTGCAGGAGCTGGCCGACCGGCTCGCGGCCGAGGTCACGCCCTCGCAGCAGCGCCTGCTCGAGATCGGCATGGCGCTGGGCACGCGGCCGCGGGTGCTGCTGCTCGACGAAGTGGCCGCCGGCCTGACCGAGTCCGAAGTGGAGGCGATGGCCCAGCGCATCCGCCGCCTGCGCGACGAGGCCGGCCTGACCGTCGTCTGGATCGAGCACGCGGTGACCACGCTGCTGCGCTACGTGGAGCGCGTGCTGGTGCTGCACCAGGGCCGCAAGATCGCCGACGGCACGCCGGCCGAGGTGGTCCGCGACGCGGCGGTCATAGAGGCCTATCTGGGCGATGAAATGGCAGAGCAGGCATGACCCCCTCCCATCTTCAAGTGAAGGCCTTGGCGGCCGGCTACGCGGGCTTCCAGGTGCTGCGCGGCCTGGACCTGGATGTGGCCCCGGGCCTGACCGTGATCGTCGGCCCCAACGGCGCTGGCAAGACCACGCTGCTCAAGGCCCTGGCCGGCCTGCTGCCGCGCCAGGGGCGGGTGCTGCTGGACGGCCGTGAGCTGCCCTCGGGCAACGCCACCGCCTGCGTGCGCCAGGGCCTGGCGCTGGTGGCCGAAGGCCGGCAGCTGTTCCCGCAGATGACGGTGCGCGAGAACCTGGAGCTTGGCGGCTGGCTGGTGCCGGCGGCCGAGCGCGTGCAGCGCCTGCAGCAGGCGTTTGCCGATTTCCCGCGGCTGGCCGAACGCACGGCGCAGCTGGCCGGCACCATGAGCGGCGGCGAGCAGCAGATGGTGGCCGTGGCGCGCGCCATGATGGGCGCGCCGCGCCTGCTGATGCTGGACGAGCCCTCGCTGGGCCTGGCGCCGCGCATGGTGGCCGAGCTGCTGGCCATCGTGCGCCGCATTGCCGACCAGGGCACGAGGGTGCTGATGGTCGAGCAGAACGTGCGCAAGGCGCTGGCCGTGGCCGACCATGGCCATGTGCTGGAGCGCGGGCGCATCGTGGCCAGCGGCCCGGCCACAGACCTTCTTCAATCCGACGCGATCCGCAGTGCTTACTTGGGCGCTGTGTGAATTTTTCTACTGACTTTTCTCAAGGAGCAACATGCCCACCATTTCCATGCTGATCGGCGGCCAGGCCCAGGCCGCGTCCAACGGCGCGACCTTCACGCGCAAGAACCCGCTCGACGGCCAGGTCGCCACCACCGCGCCCGCCGCCACGGCCGATGACGCGCGCGCCGCGGTCGACGCTGCCGCCAAGGCCTTCCCGGCCTGGGCTGCGCTGGGCCCCAACGCACGCCGCGCGCTGCTGATGAAGGCCGCCGCCGCGCTGGAGGCCAAGGGCGAGGCCTTTGCTGCCGCGATGGCCGCGGAGACCGGCGCCTCGGGCATGTGGGCCGGCTTCAACGTGCACCTGGCCGCGGGCATGCTGCTGGAGGCCGCCTCCATCACCACGCAGGTGAGCGGCGAGCAGATCCCCTCCGACGTGCCCGGCAGCCTGGCGCTGGCGGTGCGCCAGCCCGCGGGCGTGGTGCTGGGCATTGCGCCCTGGAATGCGCCGGTGATCCTGGGCGTGCGCGCCATCGCCACGCCGCTGGCCTGCGGCAATACCGTGGTGCTGAAGGGCTCCGAGCTGTGCCCGCAGACCCACGGGCTGATCATCGAGGCGCTGCAGGATGCCGGCTTGCCGCCGGGCGTGGTGAACTTCGTCACCAACGCCCCGGCCGATGCGGGCGCGGTGGTCGAGGCCATGGTGGCGCACCCGGCGGTGCGGCGCGTGAACTTCACCGGCTCGACCAAGGTCGGCCGCATCATCGCGCAGACCTGCGCCAAATACCTCAAGCCCGTGGTGCTGGAGCTGGGCGGCAAGGCTCCGCTGCTGGTGCTGGACGACGCCGATCTGGACGCGGCGGTGAACGGCGCGGCCTTTGGCGCCTTCGCCAACTCGGGGCAGATCTGCATGTCGACCGAGCGCATCGTGGTCGACGCCAAGGTGGCCGATGCCTTTGTCGCCAAGTTCGTCGCCAAGGCCACCAGCCTGCCGCTGGGCGACCCGCGCAAGGGCCCGGCCGTGCTGGGCTCGGTGGTGGACATGGCGACGGTGGAGCGCTGCAACCGCCTGATCGACGACGCGCTGGCCAAGGGCGCCAAGCTGCTGTGCGGCGGCAAGGCCGACAGCACGCTGATGGCGGCCACGGTGCTGGACCATGTCACGGCTGACATGGAGATCTACCACGAGGAATCCTTCGCGCCGGTCAAGCCCATCGTGCGCGTGGACGGCGTGGAGGCGGCGATCGCCTGCGCCAACGACAACCCCTTCGGCCTGTCGTCTGCCGTGTTCGGCCGCGACGTGGCGCGCGCCTGGCAGGTGGCGCAGCGCATCGAGGCCGGCATCTGCCACGTCAACGGCCCCACGGTGCACGACGAGGCGCAGATGCCCTTTGGCGGCGTGAAGGATTCGGGCTATGGGCGCTTTGGCGGGAAGGCGGGGATTGAGGCGTTTACCGAGCTGCGCTGGATCACCTTGCAAATGGGTGAGCGTCACTATCCGTTCTAAAGGGAACACCCCCAGGCTGCGCGCTTCGCGTCTTCGCCAACCCCTGCAGGGGGCACATCCAGCGGTCCGGCAAAGCCGGTTCCGCGGATGTCCTGGCATGGCCTGCTCCGCGGCCTTTGGTGCCTTTTCGTTTCATGCCCTGCCGGCCGTGCGTGGCGCGGCTCGTAGCCAAGATGAGACGACAAAATAGATAGCTAATAGCCCAGGCTGCACCTTGGCTGGAGGCCTTTTTGACCCATAAAAGCCCCTGCGGCGCTGCGTGCGCCGCAGGGGCTTTGCCTTGCCGGCTCGCCCGCCAAGGTCGCGGCACTTAAAATGTACAAAATTCTGAATTTGTACATATGCAAACCTTGCCTTTGAGTGAATTCCGCGCCAATGCCTCTGCCATGCTCGACCTGGTGGAGAAGGGCGAGACCGTGCGCATCCTGCGCCACGGCAAGCCGGTGGCCGACCTGGTGCCGGTGCAGGCGGCCGAGGCCGAAGCCCAGCGGCAGCCCAGCTGGAAG
>Ga0116227_10001877_pt1 | contig 47746 bp, 41 predicted proteins | sample S1TSphgellanicum_FD_89693 | JGI IMG/M metagenome (GOLD analysis project Ga0116227, IMG submission 89693) | Host-associated microbial communities from peat moss isolated from Minnesota, USA - S1T2_Fb - Sphagnum magellanicum MG | ecosystem: Host-associated > Plants > Peat moss > Unclassified... | reverse complement strand
AGCCCTTGACATTTTACCCTAAACTGTAAACCAAGTTTTCAAAGTGCTTGAAAATATGTGGAGAAGGTGACAGTGAGGGGGAAAACACAATGATAACAAGATTTCAAGTTGGTGAAGAGAAATTAGAAATGTATAGTACACACCCTTGTGAATGCCTGGAGACCCATCTCCACCTCTTTTGAGTGAATTGGATCCTCACGGAGAAATCATGTTGTATGTACAGTCAGAATTGATTTGAATTGCTTTTGAACAGGAATGGATCAGCATCCTTCAGGACTTGGGCAGCGATTCGCATTCAAGTAGCCTGGAGGTATTATTCAAAGAGAAGAGCCAGATCTGGGATGCTTGTGCAAGACAATGCAAGAAGATCTGGTGCTCGCATTTCTTGGGGCATATGAGTCACTCCTGGTGCCCTTCTGTTCTTTCAAGGTCTGGTGCTTGCCTCTCTTGGGGCCATGTGATTTGGCTCAACTTGCCTTCTTGTACTGCTGTTGTTGAACCATCAAGTTTCAAAGGGATGACTGGCAAGTGCTGCCTCATGCAAAGTCATGAGACGATGATAGATTGCATCAAATTATCCTCTATGGTCTTACAGTTTGCTAGTGAAGTGCTAGCACTTCACTATTGCAGAACAGAAAATATTGGAAATCGAACTTTGAGAGGTTTCTGATAGTAGTCTACAACTTCAAGAAGTCTTTGATCAGTAAGATGAAGGCCCTGATGCATTGTATAATTTATTCTGATCTCCTCATATCCCTCTACAAATCCTTGGATCCTCAATTTGACTTAAATTTTTCAGACACAAATCAAATTTTGCATGATTTTGTCACTGTTGCATAACAATCCAAGAACATATTGTCATCTTGTACAGTCAAAGGAAAGAGAAGGAGAAGAAAGAAGTATTCCTTTATCTACAAGAAAAACCCAATCATGCAGCAGAAGAAAGCAGCATTCCTTAAGAGGCATTCTCTGATGTCTGAGGAAAACCCAATTGTGCAGCAGAAGAAAGCAGCATTTTTAGTGTACAAGGAAAACCCCTTATGTACAGATGTACAAATTAGTGCAGTTGCCACAAACACAAATTACTCTGATGGCATGAAGAGTTGACGGTGACAACAAAGAACCTGGTAACATACAAAAGCAAACTGATGTGAGTGGCAGAAATCCAACCTGACAAGTGAAGAGGCACATGCATGTGGGTACTGCATGTACTCACTGTGAATGAATCGCCCTTTCTGTTACATTAAGGAAAGACATCTCTTTTTTCTTTTTTTCCTGTAGCTATGGTTCTTTTATGCTTGGCCTCAAAGAAAATGCCACTATTTCATACCAGCTCTGCCTCCGAGAGAAGAAAATGCCATGTGTGATCGAATAACAGTCAAGATTATCCTTCCCATTTTATGGGTGTGTCACTGAAGGCTCTTCTTCAAACCTGGTGTTGTACTCATGGGCAATCTGAATGATCTTCATTCAAATCATGAGAACTAGAAATACTGAGCCAAATTTTCACCACTTAGGTCTTCAAGATTCTTGATGACCCCCTGGGTGTTTGCAACAACATTTAGATCAGCATCTTCTAAAAGCTCAGCCAAGAAGGGCAATGTCTCTGGCAGCAGCACCAGGAATTCCTCTTTCAGTTGCTCTGCCAAAAGCTTGACAACTCGCAGTGCCAACAAGCGTGGCCGTACTTTCTCACTTCGACTACACATCAGAACCTGGGCCAGCCCACACCCAAAACAAAGTAGTAAGCCTGTGAATCTACTTGTAAATTCTTCTGAAGAATTACTTGCTTGTTTTGACACTGAGAGCCACTTAGATTTTCACACTTGGATTTTCCAGAGATGTTTTTTCTCTGGATGTGACCTTCTTGTGACATTTTTTACTTCTAATTATCAGTGCTGAAAATGAGTAGTTCCTTAACTAGTAGAAATACACCTGAGCCCATTAATTACCTCATGGTTCAGGGGTTTCCACAGTAGATCAGTTCCAGCTGTCAGAGCCATTTGACCCAGGCATGACACAAGAGTGTCATCCATCTCCTGTACCGTCGCCCATTCAGTCATGTTGATGTCACTGCTGTCTTCAATGGGTGGCTCTACCAATAGCTGTGAAACAATTGGCCCCAGCAGCAGCTGCAGCAGAACCCAACTTCCCGATAAGAGAACACGAATGCTTTGAGGATAGATCAGCATACTGATCTATCCCTGTAAACAAAGATTCCATAGTGTGAAAGAACTCGACCAGCACAACACTACTCAGGATTGGACTACCAGAAAAAAAATCCTCATTCTTGGATTCAGTGCAACCAACCAATGGTAGAAAAAAATGGCAGATATTGGTGTTTTACCAGAATCAACTTACCTGGAATTTAGCAGCATCAAGGTAGCCAACAGTGTCATATAAAAAGCACTTATGGAATGATGACAGCACCAGCTGCCGCAGATGCCACTCTGCCCAGCTCAACTCTGCACTAGCTGTAGTACCCTGAGTTGTCAACCTCTTTTGCTTTTTCTTTGGTTTTGACATCTCAGCTTCTGCAACCTTTTGACCTCTTGTCAAAATTTGAACACACCCATCGAGCAGATAACTGAAATACGGAACAAACAACGACCTGCAAAACAGAACAGCACCAAACATGTTTTGCCACCCAAGAATCATGTCTAAACTTCCCTTGAGAAAATAATGAGAAAAGAATGACTCAACTTCCAGCTTTACATCAGCACATTTGATCTTTCAAACTTCAAAAACAGGAGATTCCAATCAAATAAAGTGAAATTGTAAAACAAAAAACTCCTTTCTCCAGCTACTTATTGAGAAAAAACATGGTAGTCCTGTGGGCTGTGGAACAAGTAGGAACATAGGTGGCAAACAAAAATTGAGAAGAAAAAAAGAAGTATTTGCAGAGTTTAGTACCGGAGTTTTTCTGTGAGCTGATTCACAAGTTTGTAGAATGCAATGTTGCGATTGACATTGTACGAGGTCCCAGTGTCAGTATGAGTCAAGTTGGATTGTGTCCACTCAAGTAAACTCACAAATAGTGGTTTGAAAGAGCTTTCACTGAGCTTCAGAATCAATGCCACAAGGGTGTTCACAACAGAGGTTTCCACCTCTGTTATGGAATGGAAGGATTGGGGACGATTGTGGCGCAAGTCTAGAGCCATCAGGCATGTGTTGAATATTTTGCTATGGTATGAGAGCACTGAAGTCCTATCCAACTTTGCGGCTAGAGCTGCCATCATTTGAAACAATGCGCATGTGACTTCTGCTCCACTGTCAAGTGCCCTGTTGTAAGAACTCACAAGTGGGTCCAATAAAAGTCGAGCCTGTAAAATCACAAAATCTGCACTGTCAGCAGAACCAAATCGATACTCTTCAATTGGGGTGGTGATACAGCTACCATCACCAGTGTAGTAGAGAACTGTGAAAACTCAGAAAATTGCTGAAAATATATCTTCTCTGCCAATACAAGTTCCACCCTGCTATGAAACCGCAATGCAGAAAAAGGGTATGTACCGGAATCTTTTCAGGAATAAGCAATCGAACTGCAGCAGCCCTTTTACGGAGCTCATCATTGGCAGCTGTAAGAATAGAGGGCTCGAGGGTGACCAATCCAATGATATCTCCCAAGTAGGGGCTTAGAAAGGCACCCAAATTCTCGACAATAGCTTCCATAGCCTTAAGAACGGCTATTAGGAGTTGTGATTTGCCTTCTGTTTCTCCACTGTGTTCCCCCACCTGCTTGGCGCTCGGCAAAGAATGCTCAGCAGTCGCTAGTAAATGTGAGATAATTGTAGGCAGAGATGGCAAGCCTCTAGGACCCAGAATACAGAGCAGTGTGGTCACACAGCGAACTGCAGCTGCATTGAGGGCTTTCTTCTTGGTGTCAAACATGGCTATGACTGCAGGCAAGCAAGCACTGAGAGCCACTGAGGAATCAGTTGCTCCCAATCTCTTTGCACAAACTTCCAAGGCCTCAACTGCAACACGCTTGGTACTCAAGGATGCATCCTCCACAGGGAGTGACAGAAGCCTTGCAATCTGAAAAACCATCTTTTCTTGCAGATCATGCTCTGTTGTAACTTCATCAATCTCAATAGATGAAGAATTGACCTTCTTTCTCCAAGAACCACTTTCTTTGGCAGTACCCTCATTCTTCATCCGCGTGATGTACAGACGTAGCACCTATAAAAGACAGTGTAATTCTTGATCAGAGCCATGAGATTGGTAACATCCTATCCTGGTTGCATCATAAACCAGTTTCACTGCATTCACCCAAAGATGTCATTGTGTGTGAATGCCAACATTTGATCAAATACACACACTTACCTTGCGTTGTACATCAGTATCAGGATGCTGCAGCAGGGTCACAATGCCATCCAAATAGCTCAAGGGTGCCATGATCGCCGTAAGAACATTGAGAAGGGTGTAAGCTACACCTTGGTTGCCTTTTTTATCAGACTGCAACTGTAGCATCACCTGCTCGAGCAGTGACACATATGTCTCCTGCCAATCCAGACAAAACTTCACCATTTAGGGTTTAGGGTTGAGGGTTTAGGGGTACTCATCCAATGAAAATAAACAAGAAGCTGCCTCAAATTGTAGCTGCTGGTTGTATCACATTTGAGCTCTTGACAACAAAACACTATGATGTCACAACCTGTAGGTGTGCAGAAAAGGCTTGGGCAGAGGTGAAACATAGCAGAAAACCACCACCTAAGACACAAAACAAAGGAAAAATGCTCCAGGAAAAAAATGTGACAAGGAGTGTATGCCATTTCCAACATCTCCAGAAAGGAAATCTCCTTTGACAGAGGAGGAGTATCCATACTCCATACCCTTGAGATGACCATTGAGTATCAGCTATGCTGATTGATATAACAGTTAGACAGTAGCTGGTGCAATGTCATCTTGATTTTGACATATCTTACAGCTTTCAATTAATCTCTGACCATTTATGTAAATCCTAAACCCTGAAGACACACCACAATCTAACTGGACTTTTTCTTACCTGAAGATCTGGCTGTACATTATTCACAGCAAGAATCTGGAGCTGGGAGGTGACAAAATTTGTAGCTACAGGTAACAACTGGGTGTCTACTGTACGTAGCAGCCGAACAAGAGCTGGCAGCCACACATGTGGTGCATATTGCTGGCACAGCTGCTCTGCAAACTCCAGCTCCCAGCATCCAGCAACTGGCAGCAGTTCTCCATTATTCTCTTTCCTCTCCTTGTATACCACTTTGGATTTTTCTTCTGGCTCTGCAGGCACTCCCTGCAGGAGCAACTGGAAAAAAGGATGCAAGCTGATATCCTCCCGCATGACCCTGACACAAGAGCAAAACCAAAACACAAAAAACTCAGTACTACCACTGTGAGCATTACCAAGGTTGCCTAATCTGAGAGAGAGAGAGAGAGAAATCACCACATGTTTGTTAACTGCCTTTTCCATGAGCAAGGGAGCAAAAAGAGCCATCACATGATGTGCAAGAGACTCGTGATCAAGCTATTGCTGCACATCAGACAATGCAGGTCTAACGAAACAGAGACCCTGCAACGAAGAGAAAAGGGAACACTGAAAGTAGATACAGATTTCAGATTTTATTGAATCAATGTGCAACATGCCCAGTAGTATACCTGAGCAGGGTAGTAACAATAGCCATTCTCCGATGTACAGGAACTTGTGGTAATGCCGTGATAACCACCTTCAAGTTCCATCCATGCAATAGATTAATTACTGGTAAGCCAAAATATCAGAAAAATGCATCCAGAAACCAAACACAATGCCAGAGAGTTCTTACTACTTGCCTGCAGCAGAGTGGTTGGGTCCTCCTTTGTCGTCAACCAGCACGGAACCACTGCAACCAGTGTTTGTTGAGCTACCTCATGTGAATAGTTGTCATTCTGTTAGCATCCCAACTAGTCAGATAATGCTTGGTGAAACTGGTAAAAAAACCCATAACAGAAGAATACACACATGAATGAGATGTGTGTGCAGTCCAAGTTTGAAGGGTGACAGCAGCTTCTTCACCTGTGTAATCGTGGATGCACCAATTGCTGTCAGGATGTCAATGACATGCTTCAAGACCAGGTCAGGTGAGACTCTTGAAATAGCTGTAAGCAAAGTCAATGCCTGGTTGCGTAAAGCAACATCTGATGCCTCTGCCACACACTGCACGACTGCTGTGATGTCGATCTTTACCATATCAAGATCCATCTTCATGTTTCAGCCCACAAAACGAGAAGTGGGTCAGACCATAAGAGCTCACTCCCTTGAGCTTACTGTTGCACTCACACTTACGACACTCATATCTCACAACACAATCAAACAAAAAAGGTGCAACACCTGGTACTTACAACCAAGCAGAAGATAAATACAGGTTTCCACAACAAAGGACAACTTACCACCATTACTTCCTGCTCTCCTCCTTGGAAATGCGACAATGCAATTACTCTTTCAAGAGCCATGAGTATCAACTGCTGGACGTAGTCAAGATTCACAGTCTTTGACTTCTCTTTCTCATCTCCAGAGATTTCTGTCATCTTAGACTTAGATGCAGATGAAGGCCATGTTCCAGACTGTGAGCACTTCAGCAATGTAAACAGAGATTCCACCAGCTCCTGCCTGTGTATATACCATAAGATCAGTAGTAGTTTAAGAAACTGCACATGCAGCATTCTACAGCTGCTCAGAGACCACTCCAAAACAACTGCTGTACATCACACGCTTCAAAACACTGGATCATAAGAACCCATTTTGCCATAGTTCAACAACCACCCAAAGTAGCAAATGGGTGGATCATGACCTATCACTGGTAATGGGTAGCCACAACAGCACCTCCAGCAAACTGGTAGTATATGAGAGTTCTAGCTCAGCTGTTGTCGGCCAGGCTGCATTTGGCTCCTCAGCCGTCTTTGACACATGCACTTTCCTCTTCTTTCTTGCAGGACTCCCAGATGGAGCTTGGTTTGGATTGCACAGAGACTTCAAAAGCTTTGAGACTATTGCAGTGGGTACCTGCACAAAATTAGAAGAAACTATTATCTTGTTACAAACTCCCGCCTGTGGATCCAATATGTGAAAAGAGTGCAAAGACATCTCTGAAGCATCTGTACAAAAACAAACACAAACAATTACAACAAAGTAGTTTGGCCCCTGTTGGGTTCTCATCAATCACAAAACAGCTGCACTAACACAAAGACACTTGGATGGAAAAGTGGGCTGGCAAGACCTTCAGATTGTGTAGCACACCATGTGCAGCAGAATGAATATCAACAAGTGTGCTGGAACTCAGAAGAATCAATGTTCCAAAGACTTGCTCCTGCCAGAAAACAGAGCAACAACAAGAACAGTCTTTCAGATTCTGGATTAGTGACAGCTTTTTGCAGGAAAATGCTTTCCACTCATGAACCCTGTGTCTAGAAACCCGTTGCAATCTAAAACTCCTGTTTTGGCGAAAAAACAGCTTGCAAGGTTTAGGGTTTAGGGTTAGGATTCCAGAATGCCATGGAGCTTGTGTAGCTGAGCAGCAAACCTGTACTGACACATGCAGATGCTCATAGAAATCAGGTGTTAAGCAACTCAGGGCCACTAAACAAGGCCTTGTTACAGCCTCATCAGATGCTGAGCCTCCACTGTCAACCTGTACCATGGAAATCAGCAGGAAAAAAAAATTAGTGCTGATCCATTCCCACAAATTACTAGGAGCTGAAGACTCTGAGGAATTATTCCAATCAATTGTCCCCCCTGCAGCAAGTACCCAATATGAGTACACTTACTTACCTTCAAAGCATCAAGAAATTTGTTAAGAATGTGTTCTCCATGATGATGTGGAAGCTTAGCAGCTGTCAGCAGAAGCACAGCCCTTGGAGTGAACATCTAAATTGTCACAGAACAAACACAATATCAAGACTAGCAAGAAAGGAGGTGAGTCATTAGCAGCAATACCATAAATCCCAAAGCCTCTCTCTCTCTCTCTCTCTCTCTCAAACTGCAATACACGTGAGAAATGCACATGTGGTACTGTGCTCTTCCACAGTTTCACAGTTGAAAGAGAACAACCCGAAACAACTGATGGGCAAGGAACACAGCATAAGTGAATCAGCAGATATTTCAAGGTACCACAACTGGCTCTATAGTATAAAGGAGACCCATCTGTGATTTGGCCCAAATTCTCCAGAACTACAGATGTAAGAGCATCTCCATCATCACATTGCACAACAGGTTTTGGATGAGGAAGCACATTTATTATGCCAGTTTGCAGCAGGAAAATGGTTTAGAGCCAGCATTTTTGCACAGGATTCAGAGCCAGACAAAAGACCCTACACTGTCCAACTCCTGCCATTATTCATAAGGCTGACTAATTGATCAGTTGAACTGATTTGATTGGTCCAGGTGGTTTGCTATTAGCGGTACCCCACCTTTTACAGTATCAAATTCATGTCTATGGGTGGGGAATGGGAAACAGTATTCCAAAGTATCTTGGATGTGAGGTTAACTGTTGGAGGGCCACGTAACAGCTATGGGTAGAGATGCTCTAATAGAAAGAAAAATACCTGCAACAGAACTTCAAGTAGTTCCAACTCTGATGCTGATAACCTGTTGTTGGCATCAGGAGGAGACTCATCTTGGAGGAGGTGGTGGTGAGAACGACGCAGCAGCAGATGCTCAAGCTTTACAATTGTTCGACTTATTTGCTCTAACTCATGCCCCACACCTTGCAGCATCTTGAGAAGCACCAGCTGCAGAACAACCGACCAGGCAAAGAACCTCAACGAGGAGAAACATCCCATTACCCTACTAAAGGTTTGCAGCTTAAGCCTGGAACAACAATTGTTGCAGTCTTCCATCCTAAAAACCAGGCATGTGTGTACCTGTGCCTTGCTGGGCAAGTGGAGAGCATGCACCACCAGAAATGACACAATTAGCCTGCGATCGCCATGTTTTAATCTGCACAGATTCACACACCAGAAACATACCCAATAGCATCAGGTGTTGTTGTTACTCAGTGCAACCCTGTTAGAGAAGTACCCACCATGCAGTGGGTGAAGGAAAAGAAGGAAGTGAGAAGAACATTGTGAGATGGGTGGGTACTTTGGTTGCCTGAACAGAGGTGGATTTATACCTGCTCTCAAATGTGCCAAGAGGAGCCTCCTCTTCCTCATAACCACTTGAGTCGCCTAACAAAGATGCTAAAAAGGAAGATGCATACTTTTCATCAGCTCCAAATGAGCCCTTCGCCTCAGCAAGAGCTTTCAGCATCTCCCTCAATACCTCAAGTGGTAATGTTGACGAATCCTTCACCTCTGACACACACAAGGGCAGTCCAATAAGAAAAGATTAGTGAGATTTCTCTGCAATACATAGAGATTGCACTCTAAACCCTGAACCCTAGCACCCTCCACCACCTTGAGAAGGAAAAGGGTGGGTGTACGGGCATGACCCAACACAAACTCCTCAAACAAGTGAAAAGAGAAATGGGTCTGGAAGATATCATACCTGCTGTGCTTAACACATTTTGATGATTCTCCAGTAACAAGTGGAGTTGTTGCACACATTCTCCAGCACTCCTACGAATGACCTAACCAAAGAATAGTTTGTATGAGAGAGACATACAAAATGCAGATAATGGATTCAATGATACCAAATGCAGAGAAAACTCAAACAGACACACTTCAAAATTAACCACTGGCTTAGACACCCAGAGAATTCTTCATTCTACCAGGAATTTCTGAAAGAGGTTTTAGGGTTTAGGTCACATCTCAACAACTGATTCTCTAGCTACACACATACCACCCAAAAGATGCAAATGCTGACAGGTTCAGCATCAGCCTTGATGCTTTACTTCCACCCAGCAGCACCCAAAACAATAAGTGTATCACTTGACGACATAGATAGCTTTGACAAATACCTGGATAGGACTGGCAAGCTCAACAAGTAGAGATGGTAAAGCTACTTGTAAGTTGTCCAAATCAGAAGGCAATGCTTGCTTCAGCTTCTGTAGTTCAGTTTTACTAATGGTCACAAAATGTGCATAATGGGAAGCCAGCAGATCCAGACTGTGCTTGTGTAGCATTGATGGAGACACTGTTCCTGCAATGCCATTAGAAACACACAGACAAAACATAATCCTGATCACTGACTTGAGAGACTGAAGAACTTCTTGTAAAATCTGCCTTGAACATCCACCTACTCAAAAGTTACACAGGATAGATGATCCCTAAACCCTAAACCAAAAAAATCTCCTCTGAAAGTAAGGCATGGAACAGCAATGTACCTTCTTCTGTGAAGAAATCTGCAAGGAAGGGAAATACATTTCCCGACAGCCGTCTCAAAAAGAGATCCAGGTGCAAGGAAAATTTGTCAATCAAGGGGCCACTTGCAAGCAGCACAAAAAACCGAGTCAGCATCTGCTGCCACTGGCCTGCTTGCCCCTGCAGTCCAAGAAGAGTCAGATTAAGTCATGAGCAACAAGTGCAATGGAGCCTTGAACCATTTCCTGATAAAGAGAGGTGAATTGAAAAATGATTTTGTAACCTTTGCAGTGGACAACTGAAAAAGAGCACACCTCTTCATTGGAAGGCACAATTTCAAGCAGCTTATACAGGACCATAAGCAGCAGCTTTTCCAACAAAAGTGAGGGCTGTGTATCAAGCAGCCGGTAGACATTGGAAGCAATTCCTGATGCATTATAGTCTGTCTGCAAGGCAAGCATTCACAATGACACCATGCCCACCCATTGTCAAAATTACATCTCAGAAAATAGCAACTAGGTGAGATTGAAGAACTACCCAACTAGATGCCATTGCAGCAATCTTTGGGTTTAGAGTTTAGGGTTGCCCTAAACCCTAAACCCATCATTGCTGCATCTGTGTATCCTTAACATTCCTATACTTCTACCAGAGCCTCAGTTGTACTTCTATGTGTCAAACTTTCTGTAGAGACCCATCAGAAGTACCTCTTGTTGTGGCTCTGGTAATGAGGGGACCTTCTCTAACCCAACAGACACCCAGTCATTTGTGAGCCATGTGAGGGTTGCATCAACAATGTGGGGAATGTCCTCTGCAAACACAGGAAAAGGAAATTAGCAAACTCAATTGGAAGGGAACACATGTGTGGCCAAAACTACTGCTTCAACACACATGAACTGACGATGCTGTTGAAAGATGAATTCCTCTAACAATTCTACACCATGTCAAAACCAAAACTAGAAGAAAAACTAAGAGATTTTTTCACCTTTACGAGCTTGCCCAATAAGCTGTAAGACAATTAGCAGAACTAGGATCCTTGCCCTTTCATTTCCTCCAGAAGCCTTGAACCAAAGTGGTAGCAAAGTGGCACTGTTTTCATACAGGGGGAGGGTCAAGCTGGAAACCACCCTTTCATTGATTCTCACTTTCCAATCTTCCTGCAATGCACAGTGGGCGAGAGATAAACTTACAACTGACGTAGTTCTGTGCCAACAGACTTTCAAGCTTTGACACCCAAGACCCTAAACCCTCTGCCCATTTCATACCGCCACAAGCAAAAGGCAACCAACTCAGGTTTTAAGATGTGCTTCTCTCTGAGCTCACCTTGCTGCTCTTTTGGCTCTGCTTCAAAACTGGTGTCTCCTCATTCCACTCTGACAAACCTTGGAACAGACCAAATGACATCTTCCCCGCTAACTTCAATACCATCATGTTTAGCTTCAATGTCTGCAACTCCCCAATTTTTTCAATCCCAATAATTCTCAACCATCAGAAAGAGGAACTGCAGCACACAGTTATATAGCCAAGTGACAGGGTCCTATTATGTGAACACAACAAAACATGAGAGAGCTCAAATCTCTAAATGCATGCAATTTCCCTTCAGAACCTTCAGTAGAAGAAAATAGACCAACCTTTTGAGAAACCAGCAAATGATCTGCCATGACAGATGCCACTTTTTCTGTGAAGCTTGGATGCAACTCCAGAAACTGTGAAGAAAGTAGTTTGAGTGCCAACATTGCAACTGCCTTGGCCTCCCTCTGCTGTGGTTTCGATCCTGTAGAAAAACAGTTCCATACAACCAAACTAACATTATGCTTCCACAGCTCTAGAGACAAAAAATTCACAGACCAGTTGAACAGAAAAATGCAAGTGCTGCATGCGCCCTGAAGACTTGACTGTGTCCTGATTCCACAATTTCTACCTCATGTGTATATGTAATGTTACACAGACGTGCCTGCTGTCTGTTCTGTGCAAGATAGTGTTTGCAATTCTACAACTTTTCTTTTGCACCCTGGCAAACATCTCTGCTAGATAAAAACAGTACTGATACACAAACCTGATTTTATTGTATTCCTGCATCTGGTGATAACAGTTGCCAATGTGTGGAAGCACTTCTCAGCAGGCACCAACATCACTAAGGAGTCCCCAGAAAGAACTGCCCGTACAACTGAAAATTGATCATCATTGGCACGCCTCAACAAAGAGTCACAGATTATGATTTTCATCTACAACAGCCACCAAAAACCAAGACACGATGATCAGCCACAATGTTGGCTATCCTTGAACAATTGGGTATTACCATTAGCGTACTGAAGGATATAGAAGGTCAACCAAATAAGAAAGACTTCTTTGAAACACAACCCAAAAGAAGCAATCTTAACACTGAAAAATTGTTTGTGAGATGTTCTTCCACGCTCCTATCCTTGCTGATCAAAGATCCTGCAGCACTTATCAAGCTAATTAAGTACTTGCCCCTACCCAAGCCAAAATACCTCTGCTGCCTCATTGCTGGATGGTAGTGTACTCCCGAGTTCCATGAGCTGACGGACTGCTGTCTCCCTAATTTTTGCCTGTGAGTATCAAGACAGACATCAAGATTCAGCAGTGTAGAGGTTTAGAGAGGCTTAGGGAAACCATGCAGCAACAAAACCCACCTCTCCCTCACAAGACTATGGTCACATAGACTTCTTCACTACAAACTCTTAGTCTGAAATCAACCAATGAAGAAACTCACACAATCACAACAGTTTCCATCAGAAGGGTAGGACTGTGTGTGGTGGATCCTCAGAGATGACAACAATACCCAATCTGCAGATGAATGCCATGAAAAAGAGAATCCCCATATGTCAATCAGGTGGAATACCAGCATGTATGGCTCAGCATCCAGACTGTTCCAAGGTGGATCACAGAAATAAGCATAATTCTCAACCAAAGGTAAATTGCACAACAGAATCAAAACCATGTACTCTACCTCAGGATGTTCAACTGATAAATATAGACTGGTATTGGAGTCTGCAAGTGGCATATGCAGACTTCCGTAAAAGATGTCACGTAAAGCTTGCATCCGGGGGCCCTCCTTAACACCAGTCCCATCTTCTCCTTGGGTATGCTGCAGATACCACACATCATATGTGGTCAAGGCTTTGCAAAGAAGTCATCTTCAGATATGCAACACCCAAAGCTCAAAGCATGAATCAGATTTCACATATCATCTTGCCTAGATTGCCATTTCCAAAGTCTGGGCTCATACTTGCAAAGGTTTCATAAATAACTAAGTTTAGAAGAAAAAGGATTGACCAACCTCCAACCATGAGGTTACTGCAGTGTCCAACTCAGCTGGAAATTGTCTCTCAACTGCCTTCAAAATTTGCTTAACCACTCTTCCTGTGCACATCAATCGACATAAGCTTTTGTACGAGGCATGGCAAAACCTGTGACCCCTAGTAGTCAGTCTGAAGTCATTTGTCACCTCCTGAAGAAGTTTTTCAGACCCAATCCCATATGACAGATGACAAATGGCTGTTCACCATGTAAGACAAAAGAACAATATGCATATATATATATATACACGATTGGCAATGCTGCAGGACGTACTTGGCTCCAACATGTCACCCTCTGCAAGCTGTCCACCACCACCATTGCCAATGTAGAGTTCCAAAAGACTGGTCACCAGTAGAGCAACATGATGATGGATCGGCACAATGTTGACCATACTCAGCAGCATCTGCTCATAGTGTGTATGAACTGTACTGTGGACTCAGTAGTACAACACAAAACCAGAGAGACCCAAGTCAGCAATCTTCCAACTGGATGACTTGTCAAGACCCTCGATCTCCCAGGACTCCCAACTAGATGCAATTGCTGTGGTTAGCATTCTTGGGCAAACTATGGAGACATAAAGCACACACACTACTTGTGTTGATCAACCACAAAGCAAGTCTCTCAGCTGATGTTCTTCATTCACTGGTGTGCATGGGTAGTGCCAGTTCAAGTATTGAGCTTTAAAAACTGAAAGAAAATGTGCTACTATTCACTACATCTACACCCAATTATTGAAGTGAAGAATCAGAACTGACCAGTGCTGAACAAGGGCAGTAAGCAAGAGGGCTAAAAATCTGCTTGCATCAAAAGTTTCCACCATCTTGGCCAGCAATAGACAGAAATTTCTGGCCACATAAACAAACCACAACTTACCGCACTCAATTTAGAATGTTTTAAGAAAGTGTAGAAGACAAACAAAACAAGTTCTCAATTCACAGAAAAAAGGAACAAAAAAAAACACCAGAATCCTACATCCATTTCTTCTCCTGGAAAAGAAGCCAAGACCTGAGGAAAACCCCCAAAGCCATTAACCCCCCACAAAAGCACTCACAAAAGTTGCAGAGATCACAATCTAAATGACACTCTGCAGACCACATCTGTGTCTATTACAGTATGTAGTGCAAATCATAGACAAAAGGCATAAGCATTTCACCCACCTTATTCTTACTAGGGACTTGAAAGGTTTTGGAGGGAATTTTTCAAATTCTTGAGTCTGAATACCCACCCACCAGCCCAATTGAAGAGATATTAGATTTCAACAGCAATTTGTTGCAACAGTCCATTAACCTATTGAAGGGTTAATGGACTGTTCCCTAAACCCTAAAACTAATAGAGACTGCTCTTAAGTACCCAATGTGACACATACATGCAGATCAATGGTTCTGTAATACCAGAGTGAAAAAAGAGAGGAGTTACACAACCTGCATAAGCTGGATCATAACCATCAGTGCCAGTTGCAGTAGAGGAGAATTTTCTAGCTCGGATTCCTTTTGGAAAAATTTTGCTGACAAATTGCCTAATGTTTCTAGAAGAGATGGTGCCAATTGAGTTCTGTTGGCCAATGTTCCCACAATCATCAGAGCTCCAACCTGAGATTCAGAAACAACAACAAAAACATGTATCAAGCAGCCTCCATGAAGTACTGGATGAAGAAAGTTGGTCCAGAAGAGCTGCTAAAAAGACTAGACAATGGCACTGGCAGCCAGGACTTATGCCTGCTGTGGTCATCCATTTTGTGCACCAGAACCATCATCATATCACTAGCCATAATAAAATGCAGCTCTCAAGCACAGACCTGATATTCCTCGGTAACACCTGCTTCAGTGCTATGAAGAACAAAAGGCAGGACTTGGTTGACAATTTCCGTTGACACAGATGGAACTGCTGCCAGCATCTCCATCACAATAATGGCACTGAAGGATGCAATTGTCCTGGACTTTGATACAGCACGAGAGACCTTGATAGCCTGTAAGAAGTCAATTTCACAATGGGCAATTTTATCATGACCAGCATCAGTCAGTTGTGGAAGAATACAATCTCTTTGACATCCCTAAACATTTTCAGGTTTAGGTTTTAGGGTTTTTGACTTTTGCTTTCTTGAGTTCTCTTTCTAACTCCAGAAGCAAAACTAAAAACAGCATGTGCATCTAAAGAAACTAGAAAGAGGAAAGACTCAAAAACCCACCGCATCACAGATAGCGTTCAGCACAGCTGCATCGTTTATGCACCGCTGCACCAACACCGAACGTGGTGGAGCTGCTCCTGTTTGCTGCACACCTTTCAGAAACTGCCACTTTGTCTTGCTGATAGAAACAAACCCCCACATTACACCCAAAAAAAAACAGTGAGAGAGAGAGGAGGCAAAGAAAGTACTGCAACAACAACAACATCAAAAAAATCTCATCCACTCTGCCATCACTTCTGAGAAAGCTTCAGACCCTTCATGAAGACTTTGAAGCAGGAAAAGCAAACAAACCTGCATTGTGTTATCAGCAGCAACTGCACAGACATAAACTACACAATCACAAAAGGTGACAAAAAAGCTTTGCAATGTGAGTGTCTAATAAGGCAACCCAAAAGCTTGCAATATGACCATCAGCTGTCAGGATTTAGGGATATTACTTGAGATGAAGGATCTTAACAATCCGAACAAACAACGTGGTCTCGTGATATGGAAGCACACAGAGTATGATCTCCTCCACATTGTAAATGTGAACCCTGTTTCAAATCCAAAACAGATGAGACACAGACACACACAGAGAGGGGGCAGGGGGGGGGGAGAAGCTGTGATTGCAGATTGCATGAAATCTTCTTGCACAATTGTAAAAATGTGCATCCTGTTCAAAATCCCAACAATAGACAAGAGAAAAGAAGAAGCCTGTGATTCGCAGATAGCCAACCAATGAGAGAGAATGCCGCTTTGAGAGAAGAGAGAGAGCGGCAACAGCAACAATTGCAATGAAATCCAAACATCCAAACAGAAGTTCAGGCAGGCCTTTTGCCAATGATTCAGAGACAGCGGGAGACAGAGTGAGATATTCAGGGTTTAAGGCTTAGAGGGTTAGACCAACAAAAACTGCAATGAAATCCAAACATCCAAACAGAAGTTCAGGCAGGCATTTTGCAACGATTCAGACACAGAGAGAGAGAGAGAGAGAGAGAGAGAGAGAGAGAGAGAGAGACGTTTTGGTTTAGGGTTCAGGGTTTAGAGAGAGAAAGCAGCACCGATTGCCATGAAATCCATACATCCAAACAGAATTTCAGATAGGCAGTTTGCAATGATTCACTAAGACAGACAGCCACACACACAGACATGTGTTCAGGATTTAGTGGGGTACTTACTTGTAACGCCTGACTAAGTACTCCAGAGCTTGATGGGCAGGTGTGAGCATGATGTAGCTGGACAGCAATCGCAAGAAAGAGGAAATGGAGTTGTTGAGTTTGTCATTAAATTCTTGCGATTGCAGCTCCCTGTCCATTTGAATGCTATCCACACTGAACAAGGTCTTGGAGTAAGCAGCGAAGCGGCCATCGAGTTCAATCAACTCGTGAAATCCTGAATAAAAAACAACGACAACAAATTCAGTGAACCGGAAAAAAAAAAGAGCGCTAGGATGTGAGCGAACGATCGTTCAACAGTTTTGCAGCGCGGAATGAATCCATGAGAAAAAGAAAAACGCGGGCGATCGATGGTGTCGTGACTATTTGCCTGCTTGTGCAAGCGCGAAAATGGTTTGCAGATCGATGTCCGCCGCCTCCGCCGGGTTGAAGAGGATGGACACACGAGTGTTGGGTTTTGTTGTTGTCCCCCCGACGACGACGCCGCGCTCGCGGCCTACTGCCAGCGCCTGAAGCTGAGTGGAGAGAAGGGTAGCCATGATGTCGACGACCACGACCACCTCTTCTTCTTCACTCACTGCGAAGACGGCGCAGCTGCAATCGCTACAAAACACGTAAACCCAAAACAAAACAAACCCAAACTAACGCGACGAGTAAACGAAACACACCAAGCTCTCTTCGGGCCCGCGCGCTCTAAACCCTAACGCAGTCCCACAAAACCCTAAACCCTAGAAGAACCCCTGGAGGAAGAAGCATCTCCCCGAAGACGCCGCGCGTGCGTGCGTCTGTCGCTCGCCTTGAAGAAGAGCAGCAAATCGGCGTCCATCTGAGAACAGAGTACTCATCTCCAGGAATCGCAAAATTCGCGCAGCATTGCTCAGGATTACTCAAGGTTGCACTACGAGATCTGCATCCCAGCATGCAGAGCTGGGCGAGCATGAAGGCGATGGCTGCTGTCTCGGCGCCTGCGGCGCCGAGTCGGATGCTTTGCAATGCTTCCTGTTGCAAGCCCAGCGGGATGCCGCAAGGGGTGAGGATGATCATGGCCAGAGGGATCGGCGGCAGCAGGGAAGCAGCAGCGGTGCTGCAGCAATCGCAGCACCGGTCCTCGTTTGTGGCGCGTGATTCCGACTTGAAGGTGATCGGATTCAATCTCCTGAGCAGTAGCAGCAGCAGAAGAGCGAGACAAGAGGATGTGGTGGAAGCCAGGGCGACGACAGCAGCAGGAGGAGGAGCAGAATCAGCAGGGGAAGGAGAAGCAGCAGACTCAAGGACAGGAGTGGAGACAGCAGCAACGCAGCAGCAAGCGGACGTGGATGGTTCTAGTACATCAGAATGGGGCAAAACACTGCGACTGGGCTCTCTGTTTGGACTCTGGTACTTGTTCAACATCTACTTCAACATCTACAACAAGCAGGCATGTCCCACCACCATGACACCAGCAGCAGAAGAACAAGAACCGTAACAAGCTGTCCATTCCACAGCTTGCTTGTTTTCTGCCTCGCCTTTCATGCTTTGCATTGCATAGATGAGATTGTTTGTAAGTTGAGATGAGAGGAAGAACTTGCATTTTCAGGAAGAATTTGTTTTTGAGGAAGGGCTTTTAGGGAAATGGGTTGGCTTTGTTTTTCTTTTGTTTTCTTTTTTCCCAGGTGCTTAAATTCTTCCCATTTCCAAAAGAATAATTTTGGGAAAGGGTTCTTTTGGGAATGGTTTGGGGTTTTTTTTCAGGTGCTGAAAGTGTTCCCATTTCCCATCACCATCACCAACTTGCAATTTGCTGTTGGTGGTGTGATTGTGTTGCTCATGTGGGTTACTGGACTCCACAAGAAGCCCTCTTCTATCAGCCGGAATCAGGTATGTACACAAAAGCCTTTTTCCCAGCAGACCAGAACAACAAAAGAACAAGCAGCATTAAATTCTTCTGCAGGTACAAGAAGTGGATGCAGTAGAGTATTCTGCAAGAAGTCAGTACAGTAGGTTCTGCAAGAAGTGGATGTGGTAGATTCTGCAAAAAGTGAATGCAGTAAATTCTGCAGCAATTACCAAAGAAGATTCTTCAACAGCATCCATCCACTTCTGTTGACAATCACTAAAGATTCTTTCAACAGTATCCTCCAAATGCATCTGTTTTGGGTTCCTCATTGTTTGATGGATTGATTTCATCTTTGAGTAGTAAGGTAAGGTTCATTGTTTTGCATGGAAGATTCTTGATTGTTGGGTGGGGTGTGTGTTTGTTTTTTGTGGGACATTGCTTTGTTGCTTGGCTGCAGCTATTGGCAATTTTGCCACTGGCATGTGTGCATACATTGGGCAATTTGTTCACCAACATGAGCTTGGGCAAAGTGGCGGTCTCCTTCACCCACACTATCAAGGCCATGGAGCCCTTTTTCTCCGTTCTCCTCTCAGCAGCTTTCCTGGGTGAGGTAAGTTTGCATTTGCGTGCAAAACTCATATTCTGATGGTTGGGTGGCACTGATGAGAGAAGGTGGTTTTTTGGCATGGTTGGTTAGTAAGTAAGCAAGATGGTGAAGTCATCATCCCTTTGTCTTTGCAAATGGGTTGTTACTGTGCAGATGTTGGAAGAACATGGCTGATGATGGAACTCTTGGGCTGGGGCTGGTGCTAGGCAGGTACCAAATCCGTTGGTGGTGGCAACTCTGGTACCAATTGTCGGAGGTGTCGCATTGGCCTCTCTGACTGAAGCTTCCTTCAATTGGTATGAATCCATGTGCTTTTCAAGACCTGGATGATTGTTAGAGTTTCCTTCCAAGTTCAGATTTGCTTCCACTATGGTATCTTTCCATATGGTGATTTTCGGGTACTTCTTACAGGGCAGGATTCCTGAGTGCAATGGCATCGAATGTGACCTTCCAGTCACGTAATGTCCTGAGCAAGAAGCTCATGGTAAAGAAAGAGGTATGTCAATATGATCTGTATATACGACTTGTTGAATGATCTTATTGGTGTTGGACACTAAAGGGCACACTTCCTTCCGTATGTGGTATTGTGGGGGAGATGGATATACTAGCTTTCAAGGGAGCATTTTTCAGCATTTATAGATGGGTTAGTAGAGGGTGACCCACCCACCCTCCATGAGTGCTTGTTTAGGGTTTAGGGTTTGCCAAACAACTTTGGTATTTTAGTTCGAATTTTGCTTGGTTTCCTCAGAGTGTGCTGCCCTTTGTGTACTTGGAAAAATGGGTTGTTAATGTGAATCTCTAGACTTGAGATTCAAGTGGGCATGGGGGCTGGTGATGACAGGGATCTCTGGACAACATCAACCTCTTCTCCATCATCACAGTCATGTCTTTCTTTTTACTCACTCCAGCTACGCTTCTTGTGGAGGGGGTCCGCTTTACTCCTAGTTATTTGCAGGCTGCGGTGAGTTTGCTGCCTGCTTTATTTTAGATGAGGAGCTTTGTGGTGAGTTTGGGTGCTCTTCTTTTCTCTGCAATTCGCTAAAAAGTTCTTTGAACATTTGATTGATTCCTTCTTTACATTTGTGTCAGTGCAATTTGGTGGTGAAGGAAATCAAAAGAAAGCAATCCAAGTAATGACTTGAGCTCATTTTTTTTAGCAAGATGGGGCTTTTGTGTGCTGTATTTTGGGCACTCTTTATTAAATGTGCAGCAATTTGTGGTGCTGCTTCACCAGGGTTTAGATGTGAAGGTCGTGGCCACAAGAGCTCTTCTTGCAGGAATTTGCTTCCATTCATATCAGCAGGTACACCAGCCAAGGGAGGCCACTATGTGGCACTGATGTCATTGTATGCAGTCTTTGTATAATTTGTCCAAATTGTCTGCTGTCAACAAATTGGGTGTTACCTTTGTATAGGTGGTGGGGCAGATGATACAATTCTGAAGTTTCCTGGTGGGTTTGGATAGGTGTCATACATGATTCTAGCCAAGGTCACACCCGTGACACACTCAGTGGGGAACTGTGTGAAGCGAGTCATTGTTATTGTGACCTCTGTGCTATTTTTCAGAACACCAGTATCAACAGTCAATGCACTTGGTATGGCTATTTTCCCCTTTTTTTTCTTTGGCCTTCTTTTTCTCTGCTCTCTCTTGTGCTCAACAGCACACCACCCTATTGCTTGTTTATGATTTGGATGCCATTGTTTTAAGGACTCCCCAGTGGAATGCTGAAGGTAACTTCTTGAATGTGCAGGAACGGGTATTGCATTAACTGGAGTTTTTGCATATTCTCAAGTCAAAAGCAAAAAGGGTGACAAGAAGATCAAGTAATAATGTCTATTGGTGGATGTGTGCAATACCAGACACATTTGTGTTGCCTTTATGGTGTGTCCCATAAATAGAATCCTGGCATTTGTGAACTTGTTGGTAGTGTTTGTTGTTCTGGACTGTAAAACTTTGGAGTCATCAGTGATTTTTTGCCACTTGCTGTGCCAGAAATCATTAGGATATGGGTATGATTTTCCCAGCAACTCCTTTGACAACTTCAACAAATATTGCTTCACTCGAGGGCACACCCAATTGATGGTTCTTAGTTAGGATTGAAACCCAGTTCAGTTACTCAATATCTAGGATTGTCTAGGAGTTTGATTCTAAAGGATATGATTGCACTGGTTTGGTCCACTAAGGTGGCATCTTAAGTGCAACTGTCCTATCTCACCTATGTATGTTGTGAGCCAGGGGCTTGCATTTTCAGTGTCTGATTCTTTTGAGCATTTATGACATTTAAACAGATCAGTACAAACTTCTGAATCGATCAATGAGCTACATGCCAAATCCTGAGGAATATGTAAAAGCCTTTTTACAGTAGGCAATTTGATTCCATGCTATTTGATCACTGGCATCAATAACTTCCAACTTTTGGTATGGTCTGCAACCTTCTTTCTACATGTTGAAATTGTGCAGCAATGACAATATAGGAAGCACTAGAAATGAAATCCTAGTGGTGGCAAAGTTCTGAATAAATTGACCTCAGCTGTCTGTGCCTCTGAGAACAAGATTCTTTCTAACAAAGCTCTGTGACCCAGAACTGTGTCGAAGGTTCTTTAAACATTTTGATGGAGCATCTAGCAGATGGTGTCCAACCCATATCAGATGTGTGCAAGCAGGCAACATGACAAGTTACTTCTCTCTCTTTCTCTCAGGTCAGTTTGCACCTTAATCCCCCTAAAACCCTGTGACTTCACATTTTAGCCAATTGCAAGCATTCTTTCATTTTTATTGACACTTCTTCTGTTGATTTTAGAGCCCTTTGGATAGCAATCAACACTTCCCAAGTATCTACCAACTATCTACCAACTATCTACCTTGAGTCCAAACACAAACTTTTTCATCAGTGACCAAAACTCGGGATGCAGATTTTGTCTACAACATTTTGCCAGAACTTAGGGTAGGTTATTATAAATGGTAGATTAGTATATACTTATCTATGCCAGCCGACAGGAGCTGATGAAGTCAGTGTGGGTAGTCATGGCAGCTTGTCACTGCTATTTGTGATGATGGGTCACGGTCATGATCTTACACTCTGCTAGCAACTCTCACAAGGTTTTGACTGCAGTTGGTGTCATAGGGACCTTCAAAATGTAGTTGTGGGTAATTTAGTTATGTGCAACTATCTTGATAGATGAACTTTTTCCTGCGAACAACAGGTTAGAACTGAAAATGTGTGCATTGGGAGATAGTTATCAATATGAGAAACTCACTTGAAACCAGTTGTTCACTAGCATTCAACCCACATCATGTTCAAAGGTTTGATAATTGCCCAACAAGAGAATTTGAAACACAAACTATTTGTCATGAAGTTGGTTGATCAAGTGTGACATACGTTTGGGCTGAAGTCCTACATTGACGGGGGTTTTTCACCTATGGATGTAGCCATTCTTATTGAGGTTTAGTATTCTTTTTTTGATTGGTGAGGATTGGGAACCAGGTTCCAATGGAACCCAATCAACATGATAATGTGATATCGATTTAATCACTTTACATGTCAAGGAACTTAAATTGTAACATGTAAACATTGAGTTGATACATAGAACATAATGACTAACATAAGATTTCCATATAATCGGGCTTTATATAATGATCATAAAACCATTGAAATTCGATATGGGTTCGTGTTCAAATGGAATTTAGTCAACATAGTTATGTGACATTAATTGAATCTATAGATAATGTGATTAACATCACAACCAAATAGATTTGATATTGGCATAGGCAATAAAGGCTTATATTACATTTCTTAAGTTTTTTGTTCTCACCTGAAATCATATATCTTTTGAATTGATGTTTATATAGTCATCTATCTCACAAGCCATTTATCTTCATTCCGTTTCTTTCTTGAGTTGTAATATCTTTCAAGTTTAACTTCAATTCTTATCTCGTTTTGTTTCGATAATTCATCATGCTCTTTATTGCCCATTGTTTTTTTTATGTTTTCTTCCTATACGATGATGGATTTTGTGGACGTTCCAGAGTTCATTAGAAAGCTTTTCATGGAAGTTGAAATCATACGTCTATTAAGACTTTTTTTCAACCAAATTCTTCCATTGCCAATGTAGTGCTTGGGGCTTCCTTGATCTACAATCTAATTTCAAGTCCATTGATAATGAACATAAAAAATGTTGTACAAAAATTATTTTATGGATTGAATGGGAAATGTTAAAGATTGTTTTGGGGGTGATCTATTGCTAGGGTTTCATTATGTCCCCACTCTTTTACTCCCAATTGCCTTCATAGACTCTCATTCAATATCAAACTATGAAAAATATGATTGCCCGTTTTTGCTCATAACTTCTCTTTTTTATCTACATGAACATCTAGATGTTATATTTCTCTTTCATGACAATAACATGTAACAAATCAAAGGACAACAAACTAGAGTTGAAAAAAGAATAGGTGTTGGTAGAGATTATGCAGGTGTAGGAAGGGCTCCTTAACAATGAAAGCTTGGAAGATGTTATTTCCAACACATTTGTTTTGAAAGTCACACAACTTAAAGAAAAAAAAATCATCTTTCAAACACAATATTGATCCATAAAGGCACGAGGTCAATCGCAAACCATGTTACTAGTGTCTTATCCAATGGGCATTAAAGAATCTTCCTTCAAATGAAAAAAAGCTAGAGGTCAAAATTAATGAATGAATCATTGTTTGAAAAAATCTTCAAGGTTCATTGTTCTGAACAAGAAGGACCAAAGCCTACAAATGGCATTAAGGAATGCACAATCCATTTGTGTGTCTACTTCATTATTACACATCTAAATATGTGCATAAGTGAATTGAGAAATAGATATTTTAACCTTGTTTAATTTGTGTACAAGTTTTTTGTGAAACATATGTTGTGAAATTTGGTCAAATTTCTAAAGTGCATAAATATTCCATTTTAACATTTGCATGTTAGATGAACCAACCCACATATCAATGGCTTAGTGAAGTGCTCATCATACTATCAACGTGTTTTTAACTTTTTTAATATCCTATATTTAAATTAAAATAGGGTTTATTAGTACAATAAATATAAAAAGGGTTAATCTATAAGTTGTTTAGCATGTGGGCTTTCATTGTAATTATTGTTTTTATCTTAATTTCAAAGGCCATGGTTCACCTAAAATTACCTAAGGTACTTAATGTTACCTATGGGCTATTAAAGGCCATTTAAAGGTTGCCTAGGGGCTACTTAGGTTTGTTCATACTTACCTATAGGCTACCTAGGCATACCTAAACTACTTAAATTTTACCTAAATTAAACCATTTAAGGGCTACCTAAAGCATATGTATTTAGTCGTACCTAGGGGCCAATTAGATTACCTAAGGTTTATCTATGGTTTACTCAAGCTAATAACAATCTACCTAAGGTTACATAGGGGTTAGGTTGGCCTATTTATGTGTTCATAAGAACACCTAGGTGTTATGATAAACAAACATTTTATAGCCATATATGAAACATTTGTTGTTGTACCTTGTCCATATATGGCAAATGGACTTCCATGTTGTCATATTGTATATAAATAGAGGAACTTCAACTTTTATGGATGAAAAATGGTCAATGAATTAAAATTTTATTGCTTCCTTTTATAACATTATCATTTATTAGTTTTACAAAAAAATTATTTTATGACTGATACATTTTTCACATAGGATAAACAATTGTATTTTATGACTATATTCATTTAAAAAGTCATTGATGACTTATAGTCATTGAATTTTTGGTTGTATAGAACAAGATTTCTCATAATGATTATTGTGATTTCTCAAATGTTCAATGTTCCCTTTAGTGCACACACATTATATTCACATTTCATTTGGTTATTAACAATTTACAAGTTGCATTCAGTTACTCCTTGATGAAACAAAAAAACTTGTTTGTGTTTTTATAATGTGTTGTTTATATGTTTATTTTGCTTTGAAATTGAGCTCTTCAATTTATATTCATTTAGGTGAGATTCAGATTAAGCATTTCCAATGGTATTTGTTAAAAATTTCCTTTCAACATTAACAACACAATTGTTTGCAATTGTTTTTTAACAAACACCAACTTTTTCATGTGTCTCCATTGTGCCATTCATCTCGACTTTGTAAGCATGTGATTTTTAGTTTTTAAACCTATTCTACATCACATTTCAATTATTGGCAAATTTTAGATTTATTTTAGTGGGTTCAATTTCCTAGTTTTCTCCATTCCTTTGTGGTTGCTTCTTAATGAGATTCAACTTATTTGTCTTTTTTCATTGTGCCATATGTGTGTGCACATAGGTGTTTAATTTTGCAACAAACTCTTTGCAAATTTAGGCTTCATTGAAGTGAGTTTTCAAGATACTTAACAACACATTTTTTTGTGATCGTTCATTAACAAGCATTGACATTTTTGTGTATGCCATCCATTTAAATTTTAGGTGAGCATTTGTGTTTAATTTTTTTGAATAATTTTTTTTGATAATCAAACATCATTATGTGTATCAATTTTCATTGGTGTTGTATTAGCAAATATCACTTCTTATTTTCCTTTTTTATTTGATTTCCTTGATTTTCACATTCACATTAGATGTGCATTTTGTCAAAGAGAATCAAAAGGCAATGTGCAATGAATACACCTAATGTCTTATGGTTTTAGTGACAACCTTGGGGATTGCAACAAGGTAGCAAAACATGAAAAATGAACCATGAACTGAGAGTCAAACAAAGGTTCATATGATTTGTTGTAGTGTCATCTCTAGTCATCTATTTCATTCATTTACATTCATGCATTTTCAATTCACATTTGCATCCATCCATTCACATCTTAACAATGATTTAAACTTTGGTAAGATCTAGACATGTATAGTCAAAAATAAAAATGTGTAATAACATTTAATTAAATGTTACTCGCATTCAATGTGGAACCTTAATCCTATGGTTGGAAAAGGGAGAACTTAAATTTTGATGTTTACTTTTTATTTTCATTTTTGCACAATGTTATGTAAATTTTGGAGCCTAAAATATCATTAGTCTCACACATCTACATCTTTGAATTGATTGCAAGAGAAGTAAATTGATGGATGTTACTTCATCTCACTCCCTCCTCTCTCACCTTCTCACATGAGTTTTTTAACTTTTGATTTCCTTGCATTTCTATGTTTAAAAAAGAAGAGAAATTCATGCATCTTTTTGCTCAGTTGTATCTTGTCGAAATTGTTCCACAATTTTTTATTGATGGTTTGTAGTTGTGTCATAACAAATTGCATGAACATTGTTTATTGTGTATCCTATTCAAAATTCCTATGTTATAACCTTTCACACCATGTTTTTTTAGTTGCAAGATTACATCATTGTTTTTGAACTTGATTTAATACATTCCATTCTTATTTTTAATGGCAATGTTATGCCTTACATCAAATTTGAATTTGCAACATCACACCACTCCATTATATTCTACTTCAACTTTCTCATCTACTTATTTTGTTTTTCCAAAAGTCATTTGTTTCTATTTTTTGTTTAAGTATGTGTGTTTGTTTGTATCATTTGTTTGATGTGTTAATGCAATTGGTCGTTGGATTTGGTGCAAACAAAGAAAGGTGAAGATGTATGGTTCAAGAGGGGAATGAAAAAATGTATATCATTTAAATTATGTTAAATGAAGACCTAAGGATGTAGATTGAAAACTTTACTTGCTATGACAAAAATACGTTATATGTTTTTGAATATACATGTAATTGTCTTTGAATATATTTGAAAAGACTATAAGTATGTCTTCATTTGTTTATGCAATCCTTTGTACTCATCATTAAGGGTAATGTTATTTTTAGGTTTTGGTTGTGGTAGATGTGGATTAAATCCATGCAGAATTTCCATTAAAATATGCACACATTCACAATTCCTCTCTTGATTCTAAACACACTTGCCTCTACAGTTCATTAAAACACCAAATTCATGGTTATTTCATATAACCTAAATTTGTACTTCAAGATACAATTTTTAAAATCTAAAAATAGAATTACATTTCATTTCCTTATATTTTTTATATTATAAAAAATTAATGCAACAATATGAATATGAAAATCAATACAAAAGTCTATATTTTTTTTTTATTGAAATTTTCAATTGAAATATAGCAAAAAATCCCATGTTTTGTTGAAATGAAATCAAACAACAAAATTAAATATGCGGTATATAAAAAACAAAGTATGTAATTCTTGTTACAAAATACCTACATCTATTATTACACCCAAAATTGTGTGTCTAAGAATGAAAATCCTTTCCCCAAAACTCCCATCCTTGGGTAGTCCCCAAGTCACCATCAACATGATTCAAAACTAAACAAGAATTCAAAATTTTTATCCCCAATGTCCAATGATCAGTCCCTATCTTTAATGCATTATTCATCAAAAACAATGTAATCGGCCTACCCCCTTAACAGGTTGATGTGTAGGATTGTGATTGCCATCATTGTTAGATGTTGTGTTTTCAATAGGTTTCACGAAAAAACAGGCCCATGATTTGTGTTAGGCTAAAAATGGCTTACACCATGTTCTATTGAGTTGTATTCATCTTTTCATCTTGTTGTTTGTAATGTTACAATTGTTTGTTGATGACATCTTCTTGAGATATTGCATGTTTTTCTTTTATTCCTAGGTTGATGGCAAGAATTATACCAAGGAAATTAATAAACATTTTTTGTCCCTTTTTCAATTGCTTCTACCATGTTCTAATGCACTAAAGACGATTGTTTATTAACCTTAGTGCTACCAATTGGGACATGATTGTTTGGCTTGGAAATAGTTTGGACTAATGAATTACACTCTATAAACACAAGTTGTAAGGCATCTGCCATTAGCTCTTGAAAATTGTTGAGGTGAATTGAACAATCATGAGTTTCCATGTTTTTGGCCAAGGATGGATTAGTGGTTGCTTGTCTTGGGGGAACTGGCTAAAGTGCAATTGCAACTTTCTATTTTAGTGTATGTATTTGATTTTGATTTTAGTTGGTCTTGTGATGTTGCAACTTCTAGTTTAAGGATGAATATTATTGTCTTCTTTTTTAGTAATTCAAACACCAAATAGTCTTTAACCACCTTGTCTTGCATATCTCTACTTGTGAATAGGACCACTATCCTTTTCTTGCATGAGATTTTGAACAATATGAAGTAGGTGGAAAATAGGCTTATTCCCCATGAAAGTTTCAATCATCTTATACATGGAGTAGCTAAAATTTCTTTAAGTAAATTTTAGATTAGTTTGTCTATGGAAAGCAAGTCCTAATATATTTCCTTGTGACTTGTGTTTTGCATGTAATTGTGAATCGTTTTGAAATCATTGTAACAGTATGGAAAAAAAGGTGTTTTGCAATTGGCCTTGTAACTCAATTTTTGAGTTGGAAAGGACACTTACAACTCACTATATTTATACACCATGAATGTTAACAAATTGCATGAATTGTAAAGTTGTAACTCACCATATATACAATGCAACACATTGCAACTCAATTGTAATTTTGTCAAAATAACAAATTTTCAACTACTATGCAACTCCATTGTAACTACACCCACGATGTCATGCTAACATCATTAATTGTCATCCATCTATTAAAATTTAACATGTGACACTATGAATTTTTTGGACAAATTATTTTCTCTTTGAAATATTGATCTCTGTTGTTCATTATGATTATTAGTGATGGTCCAATATTATGACACATGGCATAATAAAAAATTGCCACATAACATGTTAATTATATTTTGAAAAAATAAATAAATAAAAATATCTATTTTAGTAGTTAGGTAGGTCATACATAACCAGAGGTAGATAGAAAATAGGACCTATTTACTTACCTAGGTAGGTAAATAGGTAGGAAAGCACAAGTTTAAGTGAACTAAAGAATAGCCATGAATTTGCCTTTTAGGTTAAGCTTTTTTGAGTTCAACCCAAAATGACATTTGTATTTTAATGTGAAAATATAAAAGAACAAACCTTTTTTATATAGTTTGCAACATGAAATTTGAAAACAAAACATATGGGTTAAATTTTTTACTTGTTTCTTAATTGCAAATTGAGTTGTAATTGACCGCTTAGGGTAGGCCATATCCAAGGGGAGGGATCCATTTTTTCTAGTGTCCCAAAAACATTTAAACCCCTCTTATTGGCACACATAGCACACTTAAAATCATCAAAAATAGAAGAAAATTGAAAAAGTTACGACCCCCCAAAGTAGGGGGTCAAGAATTCAAAAAAACAAACCACCCAACATTACAAAAGCTAGTTCCCAAACACCCATAAATTCTTTGTATGTTGTTTTGTTGTTATTAATATTCAAAGATGATTTGTAGAACTTTAAATGATGTTTTTATAACATTTTAAATTGTTTGAAATGAATAAGAAATAAGAAAGTTATGAGGTTTAAAAGTAAGAGGGTCCAAAAAAAAAATTAAAAAATGTTTTGTAAGTTGGAAAGTTTATTTCTCTTCTTGTTATTTTTTCATTACTCCTTTTCCTTTGCACTTCAAAAATGATTTCTAGAGCTCGAGGTAGTGTTTCCATAACATTTTAAATCATTCAAAATGAAGCAGATATGATGAAGATATAAATAACTGATGAATGTGTATCCTTATTACTTTTTAAGTAGTTATATTATAGTCATAACATAGTTGAATAGTAGTACATTGGTAGTGACTCACTAATGGCCATACTAATTGTATCAATGGTAAATGTGTCATTAAAGTAACAACTATGTTGCAACTACTGTACAATGTACATACATGCAATCATGCCATGTGTCCATATTTCCACCACTTGTTATGGGATACATTTACAATTAGTTTTCAATTATGATTCCCCAATAGTTCTAAAGTAGTTGTCACATGCAACTACAATGTAACTCTTTGAAAAATCAAACATGGTTGACTACATATGTATGTATGATGTGTATAAATTATTGTCTAGAAGACCCATTTTCAACTCACTTGCAACTATAATACAACTAATTGATTTTTTGATGTGGCAATTTATTTATTAATACATTGTATTTCTATGGGGATAATTACACAATAGTTGTATATGAGTTGTTTTTCGAGTTTTAGTTGTAGGGTAATGTGGTTTTGACATACACAACTTTTCATAGTGTAAATTGCATCCCATTTATTTATGCATGCTAACCCATTAGAAGGGTGAAAACATGATTGCCTTTGTGATCTTGCATAATTTCACAATTATTTTTTCAAATTAGTCTCAAAGATCCACCAATTTGAAACTAACAAGGGTTTTTATTTTATTTTTCAATCAACAACATGATTTCAACATGTTCCCAATTGAGTTGGTTGGCTTTTCTGGAATGCATTTCACACAAATTTGATAGTTTTATTCTATTTTCATCAAAGATGTGTTTCAAGATCTTTGATTCTTTTATTTATTTATTTTTGTAATTGTGTGGGATTTTACTACCATCCTTTTGTTTCGTGATAGGTGTTGATAAATGAAGTAGCAATTCTATTTAAACTTGAATTGATTCAATTTGATGTGAAGATTGTAAATATTTGTTCTATTTTCTTTTGTGCACAATTGTCACGTACATTGTTGTGTCCATTATAAAGCAAGCTAAAGGTACAAATATGAAGCATTCTGAATTGTGTGCCAAAATTTCATAAAGTTGTAGTGCATGAAGTTGTGTTGCGAAGCAAAGGTGTGTTGCATAGCAATGGTGACATTGTTGTGTTGAAATCTGAAGTTGTTGTGTTTGCAAAAACAAAACAAAGGTGGTGCAACATTGAATGTCATGCAATGTTTTAGAATGTTTGTGTTGTAATGTAGTAGTGGTGTGGGGGAGGAAGGAATGGTTTCAAACCTTGGTGTTACTTACCATGAACTTGTTTGGAAAAAAAATATTATGGTAAATAACCATTTTGGTAACAATGTATTTTGACTTTAACATTCAATGTTTTCTACCCTTGGGATAACAATATGCAAACATTAAGCATCCACATAGGATTTTGTGGTTGGAACATTTGTAGGATAAAAAAAATGTACAAAAGATATATATAACTTTTAAGTGCCAAGTCTTGAGAAGATATGGAAGGTACATGATGGGGTGAAAAATGAAAATCCCAATGAAAATTATGTCAATGATTTTATACAACTTGATTTTACTTCCAAAAAGTTAATCCCCATCATATGCACAAATTACGTAATTTTAAAAAGTGGTTTCTCCAACCTTTGCATCATGGTTTTACTTCGAAGACACTTATGTGTGTAATGTTTAACATATGATGTGGAACTATAACATTCACTTCCATTGTTACAACATAAGATAACGGCAATGGTGATAACACTCCAAGGTAATCTTGTATTGTACTATTGGTATATTTATAATATATATAATTCAAAATAAATACAATCTTTGACACTTATTGAAATCTAGACATGTAATATGATCATAATGTTAGTTCATTTGGTTACTATGTTGCATCAAATAATGCATTAAGCATTCCGATTGATTATGTGCTTATGGATGAAAAGGCAATCATTCAAATTTTGGAAACATAATTTTGACAAGGTAGGAACATATTCAATTGTATTTCTAATAAAGAACACAACATATAAAAAAATCAAGAGATTGACAAATGTGGTAATAACAAATGTTCATTGATTCTATATTCTAACCCATTTTCAAGTTCTTGAACCAAAAATTCTACACTTTTGGAAAATGTGAAATTGGAACTGAACTAAGAATCAACTTCATATTAGAACTAAGATTGAATTGGAAACTATGATATTATACCTCAAATTAACCTCTTGTTAGAATCAAAATTGGGATCAATTTTTGTTTCCACGCCTTATAAAAAACAACTTTTGGTTTTTGAAACAAATGAGTATTCTTACATTCTCTTGTTTTTTAACATCTAGATATTACCTTTTTATAAATCATAGGTAGGTTGTACTTTCTAATTAGATGGCCACTTTTAATTAGTTGTACAATACAAATACTTACATCAGGAATCATTAAATTTACATAACTCACTTTGTTAAATTAATGGGTGTTTGCATGTTATAGTGGACCCAAAAAACTGTCACAATGTTGTAATTTTTAGTATAGACAAGATTTGAAGCATGATTAGAAAAGGAACAATGGTCAAAAAGTGTAATTAAAAGTGGTCCACATTTTAATCTATCATTATGTTGTGAAATTTGTGTTAATAAGAATGATGTTATAGTCCTTTGGAGTACATTTGTAACATGCAATTGCTTATCACATAACCATTGTTTCTACAAAAGGATTAAAAATTACTTCTTTTAGTTGGAAATTTTCAATACAAATTTTCACATTAATGTATATCTGTACAAAGAAAAATCTTTCATCAAATGTTTTTCAAATTGACTTAAAATTGTGAAGTTTAAATTAAAATTAAATACAAACCTTCAGTAGTACATTATTTTATAATAATGATGATGATTATGATGTTTGTAAGTTGTAAAATGTTCTTCCATTGAAGATATAGATGTTTTTGGTGTTATTTTTATTTATCCATGAAATTAAAGTTGAGTTTTTAAATTAGTAAAAAAATGGTATGTTGTTGCCAAATATAATGTTTCAAGCAAGTTTTATAATGTAATTGGTGTACATTTACTGAAACAAACAAACATGAAGCAATTTCATATTAAGTTTGTATTGATTTATTTTATTTTTAAGGCCCATGTGAACTTAATGTAATTTTTAGAAATTTTCAAAATAAATGAATTTAAAGTTGTGATACTTTTAGTATTTTACGTACATCCAATTTTGACTACATTTGGTTCCATTGTAGCATGCAAACACCCTAATCCCCAATTGTGCATCAATGGGGCTTTCCTTTTCTAAGGTTAAGGTTTTGGTTGTAATCATTACTTATTGTAGATGCCCTATTCCAAATGGAACTCTTGGGAAAAACAAGGCATGTTTTGGTAAGCAAAAGCTTGTTTATTCATAATTCACAATTACATTACCTACTATAAATGTGTTTCACATTATTGGCCATATAGTGGCAAACATGGTTGTTGAAAGTTCCTTACATTCTACCTTCCTCATGTCTATGGATATCACTTGCATAAAACTAGAATTTGCAATATTGCAATTTCAAAATGCTTTACATGTGCATATATTTGAGTATGTGAAATCTAGAAGCCTATTGTAATGGATGTTCTTTTGCCAATGTATTTGAATTATAGTACCTTGTACCTTGATTTTGGATTTATGCCTTCATTATGCCATTTTACTTACGTGCAATTAATTTTGTTTGCATGTTGGAAATCTATCTATGTACTACTTCGTGAAGTGATTTATGTGCATTTTTCACAAGAAAAGTGACCAAATGAGACTCATGAATGTGAGTAATTAATGTCAAATTTTTTTTATTTTTTTTACATTGATCATGATACACCATTCTTGCCATGTTACAAGTGATCATATGTTTGTGTAATATTCCATATCAATGATTTGTAACCAAGAAAATTTACACATTATTATATACAGAGCAATGTGGATGGACAACTACACCTTAACGGCCATGGTTGTGATTTGTTACAACTTGTAACAATAATTAATGAAAATAAGAAATTGAACCTCCCCATTCATGTGTGCTTCACCCATTAACAATAGTAGAAATGTCAAAATGTAAAATGATCCATAGATAGTGAATGTTGGTTCCAAGGCATTTATTATTTAAATTATTTTGTAATAGAAGTGTCATTCTTTGCATAGTAGACATCCAAAGTTTTGAAAATAAATAGGTAATGACCAAAGCTAGAGTTCATATTTAAATAACGACAATAATAGACCATGTGCCAAAGCACTATAGGCCAAAATCATTATCACAATTATTTTGTGTCAAAATCATCTTTGAAAGTTAACTTATTATTAATAAACCAAATAGATGCAAATTCATTGGTGAAAGCAAACAACAAAGTAGATAGATGACATTTAATAGTATTAATGCAAATTTTGAATAAAATGTAAACCAAGTCCATGAGAACTAATTGGCCTTGGATTTAAGCTTTCCTCCCTGCCTCCCACACGATTAAACAACATTTACCCTTGTCAAGGTGTATTTGAATTCACCACCTCTTGGACTAGTGGAAAGGAAATAGTCGTTAAACAATTTTATCATGTGTAACAACTTTTTATTTTCCCAAATATAATTCACCTTTCTCTACCCTTTTGTTTTTGCAGTCAACTTTCTTTATCACTAGTGAACAATCTTTTATCTCATGCAACCCATTCAACAAAGTCTTTGAGTTTTGAACACACCATAAGCAAGAAATAAAATGACATAAAATCCTATAGTTTATTATCTCATAGGAAATTGGGAGAAAGTCATGTTTCACCCATTCCAAAGGTAATGTCAAAAGGAAATTAGTTATTAAAACTTAGTTCATTTTGGGATGTGATGATGTATGTTGACCAAAACACTGGAAGAAACAAGGTCACTTTGAAGGCATTCAAAACATCAATATCTATTCTACTAGACATTTTGATAGGTTATGTTTACTTTTATGTTTGGGTTAACATACTTTTTGTTTCATAGTTGGCAACATCATGCTTTAATGAAAATGTTTATTTACGTTACATTATTTCAAGCAACCCATCCCTATAGAAATACATTTTTTGATTGTTCGAAATGATGATGATGATCCACTTCTTCAACTTCTTCACAAGTTTTTATTTTCACCAATGTCATAGTAGGTTAATAAAAATCTTCACATACTATAATTTAAAGGAATGCATTTGTAACATTATGTTAGTTAATTAATATGTTATTAGTTATTATTAGTGTTGGTTTGGTATATAGGCCTATGCCTAATATCAACATTGACCTATCAACACTACTAGCAAGGACCCTACCAATCTTGTACAAGTTGTGGGAATACCAACCTTATATCTATATTAGCTTGGTAGGAACTTCAACTAATACCAACCTTGTATGACTTTTATATCGATATCAATATTAAGTATATGTTTGCTTCATACCAACCAAAAATCAATCTTGGATTTGATACCAAGACTAAACTAATATGAAAGTTTTAAAAATACCCAATACTAGTATCCACCTAAAATGGGAAAAATAAAGTAAAAATATGATATCATGAATGTTATAACATGTTCAAAAATCACTACTAGACAACACTAGTTGTTACATATTATTTATTACATCATGTAACGAAAGACTACAAATTTCAATCATGGTTAAAAGATAATGAACTTTTTCAAATAGCCCAAATTTTTAATATATTTCTTTTCCATGGGTAGGAACAGAGGTTGTACAATCAATTAAGTTAAAATTCTAAATGAAACCTATAAGTTCATAACGTCTTATACATAAATAAGTGTGAAGTTTTCATATACATTGATGAACATAATATATTCATATTTTTTCATATTTACGATAAAATGCTTAAATATATTAATATTATATAATTTACATGAAATAAAAGGATATTTTTGGATTTAACAACTTTGAAATCAAAGTGGTGATTCACTTCAAATAAGGATCCATTCATGAGGATGCTTGTGTTTGGGCCCATTGAAAAGATGTTTTATTGATTTTTTTTGCATTTTCAAAATTTGAAGGTTTTGTTTGTTATTATTTTGATTTTGTAAGAATTTTTTTGGATTATCATTTTTCATCTAGTGTTATGTTTTATACTTTTTTTTCCAAATTTTCTGAAATAGCAATATGTAGTAAGGATCTTAAGGCAGATTTAACATTTATTAAAATAAACATACCCTCCACCAAACATCGTTTGATAATTGAATGTTGGTCTAATGTAGACCATGAGCACTAATGAATGTGTGCAAATCAATATTTAAAAAAGGCCTTATGACTGAACACTTCATCTTGAAAAATTGTCTTTGGTTTTTTCAAAGTATCAAAATGGAATGTTATTTTTGTGCACAATTATGGGCGTGAGAAAAATCAATATTAAAACAAATGTCATTATATCTAAATATGTTTGGTGATGGGAAAGGAACAACACATTTTCATGCATATTGTTGAAAAAAAAATAAAGTGAAAATTATTTTGATCAAGTTTTGAACATTTGGTTATAGGTGTATTTTGAGACAATTGAAACAAAAATATAAATGATTTTTTCAAAGCCAGTGTTTGGTTATGGAGGTTTGTTAGTCACAGTAAAGGGCATGCAATTGTTCATAAATAAACCTTAAACCCTAACAAGGATACAATGCACAAAAATTACCAAACAACATCAAATATTTAAGTCCTCCAAAAAAAACACATTTATTAGTCCTCCAAAGGAAGGACCCTTGTAGATTCTTATCAATCATTTTACATTCCTTCCAAAAAAATAAACACAAGATCAAGTTTAAACCTACAGTGAAATCAAAATGAGTAATTCATTTTTACTTCCAATATTTTCACAAGCATGTCTTTTAAAAAACTAGATTGGAAGAATAACTTCAACTTTGTTAAGAATTATTAGGTCCTAGTGTTGTAGTGCTGAAAAATATTATAACAAGTGACAATTTAGATCTACCAATAAAAGTAAATAATGTAGAAGTAGACAGGTCAAGCTTGGAATTTGATTTATAGAAAATAGGTCTCGAATGAAAGTTTGGGTGATTTTTTTCTTATTCATGGAATTTTTATTTTTCTTCAAGCAGTTTACTAGGTGGAGTGTTTTTCACCAATAGGCATTTATTAGTTTTGGATGGGTATGGTAGCCATGTTACCCTAGAAACAATAACACATGCACAAGAATTTGGGTTAAACATGATCACCTTACCATTCCACACATCACATGTTTTACAACCATTAGATGTATTTTGTTTCAAGCCATTTAAAACAACTTTCAAAAAGGTTTGTAACTACGTCCATGTAGAAGCAATCACATGGAACCAAACAAGATAACTGTGATTAGATGGGTAGATCAAACTTTAGAGCAATCACAAAGAAAAAATCAAGTCTAGATTTAAAACTACATGTATATTTCCTTTCAATCCCAAAGCAATATGCAACAAGACTTGACCTTCAAAAATATATATTATAACAAAACATCAACAACTAGGGAAGTGAAGACAATTACACAACAAATGAGGAAGTTAATCACAATCGAAATTAGGGGGGGGAGGAATTTGTTGTTGTAGAACTTTTGCATATAGTTGAAACAATTCACAATGGAAATTAAAGAAGGTGAAAGGAGATCGAAGGAAGGTCCACAATTGAAAAGAATAATAGATATGGAGATTGTAGCAAATCAAACAATTCAAAAAGCTATTGAGAAACACAATAGACAATAGCACAAGCTAGGTAGTAGGCATGAGGGTGTTGAGTAACAACGTTGTTGCTTTCTTATGATTAACTAACTGCATTAAGAACAAGCAAAGTGTTAAGAACCTCAAATAGAATAGAAGACAAACACAATTTAGGAAAACTGCAGAATACAACACCACAACAATTAGGAGGAGGACAAGACCACAATGACCAAAAGGAATATCAAGACCATGATGATCAAGAGGAACACAAGACCACAATGAGTGATTAGGAGGAGGAATACAAGACCACAACAATAAAGAGGAACAGAACACCATGATAATCATGAAAAACATCAAGATCATGACGATTAGGAAAAACACCAAGATTAGGGTGATCAACAAGAACACCAAGACTAGGGTGAGTAGGAGGAATACAAGACCATGATGATTAGGAGGAATACAAAGTCATGGCAATTAAAAAGAACACAAGACCCATGGCAACCAAGAAAAACACCAAGACCATGATGATCAGGAGGAGCACCAAGCCCACGGTGATTAGGAGGGCATGAATTTATGAGTAGGAGGTGTACCAACTAGAGTGCTCCAAGCTTGGGAATGCACTTGATATGAGACTGCCAATGTAGTTGGTGAGAAGAACACCCATTTTGCATCCACAAACCTTGAGAAACTTGCACACTACACAACTTCTCTCAACTTATGTTGTCCACACACACACACACACACACACACACAAGCACATGCAGGGAGACAACAAGACTCTGGGGGAGAAAAATACCCAAAAAAAAAAAAACCAATACTAAAAATGAACTCTTGAGATCATTTTGTTTTTACTCAAATTAATTACAGAATCATCATATACACTTGTGGATCAATCACCTAAACTTGCGGAAATTTATACACTTAAATCAATCAGAAAAGCATAAGGTAGGAACAAACTGTAACCCAAAGCACTACCTGCACTGCAACTACTATGATATAAATCATTCTGCCCCCACCAGTGAATCAATACCCCATTTGTCCAGGTAACTACATAGCTCCTGTTGCTTTTATACTACATTGCTCCCCAGACAAATTGCTTCCCATGTAGAAGTTTTTTTTCCCCCAAAAGAATGGTGTCCAATTTTAGCTGTCAAATTTGCATACAGATTAGCACTCTACTAAGATCAGTATACAGTTTAATCTGATGAAGATACAGAGAGAGTTTTCAACACTGGCAGGCACAACCCATGTTCACAAGGGTCAGGTTTTACATGTCGTGATACAACAGGATTACCTGTGTCATCAACATCAAGTAAAGCTGTATCGCCTTCCTTGTATTCACCTGCCAGCAAAGCCTCACTCAGGTTATCTTCCACTAAGCGGACCACTGCTCTCCGCAAAGGTCTTGCACCATAGCTGCGATCGTAGCCTTGGTCACATATCAGTTTTACCATGGCTTCAGAAATTTCGAGATGAAGGCCCCTTGCTGTGAGTCGCTCCTTTGTCTCCTCCAACATCAGATCCACAATCGCACGCACCTGGTTTCACATAGAGAATAATTAAATCTACTTCACATAGGTCAAAAATTTGAAAGCACAAACATTCTGCTCCTCTTGACATCTTAAACACAAAGTCAGAATCCTCTCTGACCACATCACAAGAATTGACCAGCAACTCCAGAATCAAATGCACATACCAACTCCTAAAGTCCAGCATATCCACATTCAAAATGATTACTTGGAACCTTCTCTGCAGCCCTGTATAGGTTTTTACCTGTGATCTCTCCAGTGACCTGAAAACAACAACCTCATCAAGCCTGTTCAACAGCTCAGGTCGAAAGTAGCCCTTGAGTTCATCCATTACCAGAGCCTTCAACTGTGAGTATCTACCACCATCAGCATCGTCTGAGAAGGTAAAGCCAATGCGGTTGCTTCCACCCTTGGCAATGGCTGTTGAACCCACATTGGATGTCATCACGATCAGCACATTTTTGAATGAGACCTTTCGCCCCTACATGGTCAACAAGCAATGTAATGATCAGTACTGGGGATGCAGACATTCCAGATGAGTCATGACCTCTTAGACACACACCATTTACACTTCAGCTTTAAGAATTTTTAAGATCTGAGGACACCAATACTGTACAATGGGAGCTTGACGGCAAATCAAACTCTGTATTGAGGCAGCATGAGGACTGGAAACATTTCTGACACAGTTTAGAATTTTATTTGGGAAGTTTCAGCTGCTGTCAGTGTCCATATCACATGAGGGTAGTTAATGATTTGCTAAAATTGTGAAGTGTTCTTACCTACGAGAGACAATAGTTTTGTATTGTGAATCTAGTTTACAGAAGCAAACAACATTACACTAGTAAGTACCTGAGAGTCTGTAAGATGACCATCTTCAAAAACTTGAAGCAAGATATTGAAGACATCAGGGTGAGCCTTTTCAATCTCATCCATAAGAATCACAGTAAAAGGTCGTCGACGCACTGCCTCAGTGAGCGCTCCACCATCTCCATAGCCGACATAACCTGGTGGCGAACCAATGAGCTTACTCACAGTATGCCTCTCCATGTACTCACTCATGTCCAATCGGATCATGGCCTCCTCCTGTCATTTCAAGAAAAAAAGCATCAATTTGGGAACTGTCTTCAACTTCCATCCTAATCCAGAAAGAAACAGTTTGATGCAAAAAGAGAGAATTACTTGATTCTCAGCATGCCACTCTCCAGAAAAAATAATATTTCAGAGACTTGCATCATATGCTTTGCACAACAACAATCATCTTCAACTGATATATCCAAGACAGGCTCCTTGGATCATAGAGTCACAACAGCAATCAACAGACCATGGGGAAAAGCTAGGAACCCGCACAAGATGACAAACACAGCCAAAATTGTACAAAGAGTACTGTATACTCACAGAACCAAAGTAGTGCTGGGCTAAGGCCTTAGTGAGCTCAGTTTTTCCAACTCCAGTAGGTCCACAGAAGAGCATGGCTGCAATGGGGCGATTGGGATCCTTGAGACCCACACGGGCCCTTCTGACAGCACGTGTAATTGCACTCACAGCATCATCCTGACCTATAACACGTGTGTGCAACATCTTCTCCAAGTCCATTAATTTGTTTTGCTCATCTGCTGTTAGTTGCTCTATTGGGATTCCAGACCACATTGCTGCAACTGCTGCTATCTCTGCTGGTCCCACAACCACTGGTCTGTACCCACAAAAAAAACAATGCGACAGAGTTAGTACCTTAACTGGTACTAATATCAGAGCTCAACAAAAAGTCATGCCTCAATGGTCCTAAGTCATCTTGCAGGGGGGGGGTGAAGAACAGCAGCTGCTTCATGAGATTTAAGACCCTTTTTTTGCATTATGCATCAACATATTTAGGACTCAAATAATGTGTTCCCACTTGTAAGTGAGAACCATACTTCTCCTCCCCCATAAGGTTTGACAACCAGAGAGACTGTCTTGCCATTTGAAGGCTATACACTTCCACAACCTTCTATGTTGTCACCAAGCATATACACCCCATAGCCCTCTTAGGTTTATGAACTACTTCAAGGACAGGAATCATGGTGCAGTTGGACAGAGACTAGGGATGTACCCATCGGCAAATTCTTCATCATCACTCAAGATGTTTGCATCCAAGAATGAGTTGTCAGGTGCAGAGAGAACATCGGCCTCAGTGTCAATACTTCTTGGTTCTGAAGTGGCTGCAGAACTTACTGTGTCCTCTAATATGTACTCTGTGCTTCCAGTCGTTGTCACAAAGGCCTGAAACAAACACAATTCACTTCAGAACATAGAGAAATGAACCTTTTAAGCAAACACTTGCACTGTCTGGGATCTAATGACAAGGTGGGAAGCATGTCTGTCAGAGTAACTTACAGCTTCCTGAGAAGCCTGTACAGCACGAATCTCTTGCCAGTATTCTGTTGGGGATTTCATAAGTATGCTTGTCTGGCGCTCCTTCCTCTTCCTGAATGCATTGATACGGGCCCGGCTGCCCGCTTCATCCAACAAATCAATTGCCTTGTCAGGAAGGAAGCGGTCAGCAATATAGCGAGCTGATAAATACACTGCAGCCTCCACTGCCTCAGTGGTGATGTGGCACTTATGGTGCTCCTCATATTTACTTCTTAGTCCCACCAAAATCTTCACAGCGTCCTCCTGCAGCCATGCCAATAGATGACCAGTCCTTCATTTACAGATTCAAAATGGTGCTATTTGAATCACTCCAAAAGGCCATCAAGTGATAGCCCTCTGTTGTATCTTCATATTCCTCTATATGCAGGAGTCTTTGTGAAAGTCATTCTACAAGACATTCATTGAGATAAACTCTTAGAAGTTGTCAAGATCTAGATATCTGGAAATCTAGGTGCAAAGGAGCTGATTATTTTCCTTTCTGTTTCTTTGACACAACCCAAAGGCCCACACCTTGAAATGGGAAAGAAACCAAATCCTCCTGGAATAACTTGTTTTCTTTGAATCGGGAATACTAAACGGGCAAGGAACCATTTCCTTGATTCTATCAATATGACCAGATATCTCTGGTGGAGGGCTTTCCACTTCACACTGCTCAATAGCAGAAAGCAGATACATTTTGGTATCTCGTAAGCACTAACTCAAACTTGCATGGTTCACCTGTAGCTGCTTGATTCCTATGTCAGGTAGGTAGAACCATATTTCAGCCTATTGCCATTGCGCATTGGAAACTTAGGGCATTGTGAACAGTAGATGTACAAAAACAAGCTGTTAAATATTAGAGAATGTTTCCCAAGAGAGAACTTCTAGAAATAAACCCCTTGAACCCAGAAGTTTCTGAAAGACAATGGACACCCTACATCAAGTGTCAGCTTTCATGGACCAGACCAATTGCTTTAGACTTTCAAATCTTGGATATCACTAAAACTCTTTATCATCAAAAGTTTACTAGTCTGCCCAAGAGGCGATAGCTCGTGTCCATTTGGCACTTTGAGACAGTTCTATAGTCATCCAAGACTTATTATATCCAAACGACCTCTGTGGAGATAAAATCCAATGCAATGCAGACTGTGTTCATGTTAGGTCTTTCATCAGTACAGTGACAACAGGGGTGTTTCAGGTCATACCTGACTAGGCTCAAGCACCATAACAGGTTGGAAACGTCGAGCCAAAGCTTTATCCTTCTCGATGTGTTTACGGTGCTCATCCAAAGTTGTTGCACCGATGCACTGGTGACACATTCCAAAGCAACAGGTCAGGATTCATTGCATGACACACCCCAAGAGAAAATTCTTTCACAGCTGCAAATGATACACAGCAGTTACCCTGTTCTGTCATAAATTGGGTAAAATCTTCATCACTGGTGTCACTTCAATGCCTTAAATGAGAGCAACCATGGTTGCAAAGAAAAGAGTTTTGAAGTCCAACTTCAGTCCATCAGAGTGCAATCATACCTGAAGCTCACCCCTTGCAAGTGCAGGTTTCAACAAGTTAGCAATGTCCAGGCCTGCACCTGCACTGCCTCCTCTCCCAACTGATCCAGAACCCACTAATGTGTGCACTTCATCAATCAACAAAATTACATTGCCTGCACATCACAAATTTATGTCAAAACTCTATGAATCTGCTAATAACACAAAATAACATACTGATTAGTTGAACAAACAGGCATGTTCAAGAATGTTGAAACTTCCAAAGCAATCTCTGGAAATTGAATATCTGAGAACACAAGATAAACTTTATGTCTGATATTTTGACATTGAAGGCAGACACCAACCTGCTGAGCGGGTCTCTTCAATAAGGTTAGTGACACGGCTTTCCAGTTCACCACGCTCCTTGGCTCCAGCCAACAGCAAACCCATATCTAAGGACATTACTCGTTTTCCCTGCATTCAGCACACCCTCCAATATCACAGAGAGCCCCTGAAAATGGCAACACCATGTTGTATGGGCATTGACTACTTTAGAAGGTTGGGACTACCTCTCACAAACTTTTTTCTGTCTCCCAGACTCCTCTGATCAAACTTCTACATACTTCAGTGGTGTTGAAACAGCCCCAAACCACTCAATACTTTTCCACATTAAGTCAAACATGACAACTGCAGATGCAGCCTAGGCCCAACTTGGCAATTAGCCACTATCAACCTTTCAGAAGCTTACACAAGAACCTAACAGCTGTTTCTGACTCCATTCTCCCAACATTTTCATTATTAGGTCTTTAGGTCTACCATAGAGTAGAGCCACATAAGTAAACACAAGAAACCAGACCAGGGGGTTGGGCCAAGTACATACAGTCAAAAATTCTGGCACACTTCCACCAACAATTCGCATTGCCAACCCCTCAGCAATAGCAGTCTTCCCTACCCCAGGCTCTCCAAGAAGTATAGGATTATTCTTCGTGCGGCGAGCAAGAATCTGGACAACACGCTGTACTTCCTTGTCCCGGCCTATGACTGGGTCAATCTTACCCTCTGCTGCTCGAGCTGTTAAATCTATGCAAAAATCATCGAGTGCCCCCTTATCTGCATCCATTGTTCATCAAAATGGCATTAGCCTGACAGACCTTGGATTAATGATGAGGGACCTCTGAAAACAATAACTCAACCTTGTGAACCATGAACTAAAGCATCCAATGGGAAAGCTTCATGAGATCATGATCATACAGAAAACACAAACAGGCAGCTCAATACATCATAACCCTCTGTTTAATATGCTAATCCAGAGTGTCTAGAAGACCCTGGAATGTTTTTGGAAATTCAGCACTTCAGCCATACTGAAGTGGATTTCTTAAAGCATTAGCAGACAATGAGATGAATCAATGGAGACAGCTAGAAATTGAGAGCATTCTTTCTCGTCTGTGTCCAGGGTTAACAGATGGGTGTTCCTTCTGAAGTGTGCTTGAAACCGACAGACACCCACACAATCGTGCCACACAGATATCTTCACAAATGCTCACTCTCCCTTTCAGTTGCTGTGTCATGTCCCCCTGCCTTCCCCAGTTTCAGCCCAGCACCTTACAGGGTCTCACTTGCTAGGAATTCCTAACCCACCATCTATTGTCATGAGAGAATTGGATCTTGATACAAGCCTGAGAGAACAGATCATAGTCTGAGACAATGGTCTGAACTCACTGGCTGCTCCAGCAAAAAAGTTGAAAGGAGTGCTCCCTTTGAGATAGAATGCACAAGGCATTACTTCTCTCAATTAAGGCAATGCCTTTACTGACATCATCACTAGCTTGAGGAAATAGGAAGTCAACACTTAAAACCTGCAGTGCTTCCTCACAAATAAGACGTATGGTGGATACGCCACCTCACCCCAAAGTTTTCTGACGGCCTTACACATAGAGAATCTTTACCAGGAAGAAGGTCCATCATGAAACTGATGATGCCTAATCAACACAAGAAATTTGTCACTTTGAATGGAGCAAGGAGGAGGAAATAGTGCTGGTCAACACTAGACACGACACAAAGCCACCAAGCCCAATAGGAGTGATAGTGACAATAGCACAAAAGACTTCATGAATTTCCTGTGAACTGAATTGGTACCAATTTGTGAATTAGAAAATTGAGCATGTATTTGTACAGAAAATAAGAACCTTTTCGACTGCTGTTGCGCTTTGTGGAGGTGGTGGCACCAACTGCAGTCTTGGCTGGCATTGCAACTGACGAAGCAGCTGCCCGTCCCTCCTTTTCAAGCTCCCCTTGCAACTTTGCCACTGCTTCAGTCCGCAATTTGTCCTTCTTCACACCCAATCTGCCAAAAATGACAGCAATGTTTGTAGTGTACATAAGACACTCAACCTCAGGAAATCCTGCAAAATCCGTTGAAGACTGGAATTTCCACATGGTGACACAAAAAGTCTTTTTTTTGAGATATTATACTAGAGAAGGCATAATTCTACAGAAACCCTTGATCACTCAGAATTTGATTTGATCACAAGGTTAAAACTCTAGGTGAATATCTGGACACCTGCATCACAAGAAGGCTCCATCTGCAAGTTTCATACAAGTGGACCAAGCCAGAGGAATTGGGTACTGTGTCAATGCAACAGTTTCAAGAAAGTCTCTCTCCCAAATACTGGATTCAAGGACTTTTCTTGCAAGAGCTTCAGAAAGTCTTGCAGAAAGTCCTGTGAAACTACTTCAAAGTTTGCAAATTATACACTAGGGAGAGGAGGTGCCTAACCAGGACACAGTCTAGTGACCCACAGCAGGCAGCATCTGGGAGCAGGAGCAATGGGGGAGGGGAGGGGAACGGACAACACAAACCTGTCGAGCACCTTGCTGGCGCCACCGTCGTCAACGGACAAAAGTGCGATGGCGACGTGCTCAGGCGCAATGTAGTTGTGTCCCATCTTCTTCGAATGCTCAAGAGCGGCTTCGAATACTCGTTTACTCCCATGAGAGAATGGAACTTCAGTGGCAGGGCCAAGGATGCCGCCAGTGGTGCCGCCGACGACAGCAGCCGACTTCTCGTCTTGTAACAAACCCTTGACGGCCTCCCGCGCTCTCTCGATAGTGAGACCGGAGCCCAGATATCCCTGGCTCCCTCTCTCCTCCGCAATCAGTCCTAACAACAACTGCTCGGTTCCTACTTCCTTTCTCCCTAATGCTTTCGCTTCCCTTTGTGCAAGCATCACCGACTTGATAGCCCTCTCTGTAAACCTCTCAAACACGGCAGTCACTACTCCCCGGCTGGGCGCAGTTTTCTCGCTATCCCCAGCAGCAGCGAGATGAGAGTTCACTGCAACATCAAACCCGTCGGAGACAGACACAGGCCTCATCACATCTACACTGGAACTCTTTCTCAAACCCTCGTAATGCCGCAACGCACCGCATGTTGTTGTCGATGCTGCTGCTGCTGCTGCTGTTGTTGCTACACCAAAGCCCCTGCGAGCGGCAACTGCACACGAAGTCGGCAGCCGTGTCCCAGGCCGTCTATGCGATGTCCTTCTTGGTGAGCTATGGCGATGTTCGTTGTGAGATGTGGTCGACAAAGGACTGGTCAATACTCTTATTGCTGCCGCACTCGCCATTACCTCCATGTAATAAAACAAAGCTTACTACTACACAAACACAGACTCTGTCCTTCCTTCCCACACAGAGTTCCTTCAAGCAACACAAGCAAAGATCACAGACCTCTGAGATCCACCGAAATCTCTCACAATCACAACCAGAAATCCTCGACCTTTGCTTTCTTCTCGACAAATTGTTTGTTCCTACTACACGAGGAAAAGAAGGAGGAGGAGGAGAAGAAGAAGAGGAGCTTCCTCACAACTCCTCCAAGGAGTGTGCAAAAACACTCTCTTCTCGAACCCTTCAAAATAAGAAAATCCTCTCAATTTTCCACAAACTCCACTTCACAGACTCCAGACACAAACTACACCAAAACCATGAAAGACAAAAAAAACCGAAAAATAAAATAAATCAATAATTAAAATCCTCGCTCAGAAGTTCTAAGTTCTCTCCAATTCGCACCTTCAAGGTTTGCAAGACGACAAATCTCCGTCGAAGAAAGCAAGCAAGCAAAAACAAAGAGTACTATTATTGTTCCAAGGCCGGTCTTCACAAATCCGGCATGAAAACAGAAACAGCGACAGAGCGGACCGGAAGAAAAACAAAGAAGAAGAAGAAGAAGAAGAAGAAGAAGATGGCGAAAATGGACACGAAGAAACAGAGCAAGCAGCCGGTATCTTAGTAGTTAAGCAAACAAAAGAAAAAATCAGAAAAAAAATCAGGAAAAAAGGGGGGAAAAAAAGAGCAGAAGAATTTGGAGGAAGATGCAGCAACGAGGCGGCGTGCCGTGAGCAACGCAATGGAAATCGCAGCGGGAAAGGAAAACCACGAAGGTGCTGCTCGCGAGTGCCGATGACGACGAGAGAAGAAGAAGACGCAAGCCAAATGCAACGATGCGCGCAGAGGAAAAGGAAAGGACAAAAAGGGATACGACGCTTCCTTCCTTTCTTCCAACACTCTTTGTAATAAAGAAATAAAATTTCACACATTTCCTTTCCTTTTAAGCCAAAGTCTTGTGGGAATTTTGGGGGGGGGGGGGGGGGGGGAGACCAATTCCACCAAAAATTTCCAAGGAGGGGGCGGAAAGAAACATTATTTTTCTTGAAGATTTTTTTATTTTGTTTTTATATATATTTTATT
>Ga0116227_10001876_pt1 | contig 47752 bp, 40 predicted proteins | sample S1TSphgellanicum_FD_89693 | JGI IMG/M metagenome (GOLD analysis project Ga0116227, IMG submission 89693) | Host-associated microbial communities from peat moss isolated from Minnesota, USA - S1T2_Fb - Sphagnum magellanicum MG | ecosystem: Host-associated > Plants > Peat moss > Unclassified... | reverse complement strand
GAGTTGGAAGCCGGGAGCGTGCTACCAAGTTCAACTTTCCGCAACTTGACTTTGTGAAACCCTCAAGTGTGTTTCACCCCGTGACTTGGGAGCGCGTCACGTGAAGCCACCACCTTCCCCCATATAAATATACTCTATAGCTCTCCGCCGAGGCTACATCCAAATGGCTCTTTTTCGCGGGACTCCCAAGTTGGAATCCCGAAACTGTCCCGGGTTGGAGTCTCGGGACTTTGGATGCTCATAACTCCTCACCTCGAACTCGGATCAGGACGAGGTCTGAACCAAAGTTGTAGTTCTCCTCGAGAGCTTTTCAACGCCGTGTTGCACTCATTCAGGCAACATTGGGAAGAGGTCGATTCCTGACTTTTAGTGGTCGGGAGTCAAACTAGCAATTTGACTCCCGGCCCTTCTTTTGCCCATAACTTGAGTTGCAGATGTCTAAATGGTTCATGCGAGGCCATTTTGGACATGTACATTTCAAGACCTTTCCAATGAGACCAAGAACATTCAAATGAAAGGATATTTGACCCTTCAAATCGAGCTCTGAGTTTTCGAGAGTCCCGGAGGACTCCATTTTCCCACTTTTGGGAGTGTGAGTTACATTCTCACATTTAGCCCCAAAGTGGGGTTGTGACAATTTGCCTCAAAATTTCAAGACTTTGAATTTTTCATATGATTTTTTTTTCATCAAATTGATTTAATGAACGTGTAGTTACATAAAAGGAAGGGTTTTTTTATACAAAATTTTTTAAATCAATTGCATCATTTTATGCATTTCTTTGGCATTCATTTATAAAAAATTGTAGTATGGTCAATGATTCAAAAAGACTTTAATATAACATCTAATAAATATGGGATTTTTTTCTAATTATTTTTTCTCAATATTCTAATTAGAACCACAATAATACACAATAGTTGCAATATATTGAACATTATGAAAATCTAATAAATTTTCCTTTGTAGTCTTTTTTTAGTTAGACATTCATTTTTAGAACTCCAATTATGAATAAGCCCTCATATCACATTTCTCTACAACTTTTTTTTGGTGCAAAAAAAGGGGATAATACTCCCATGAAATCTATTAAAAATGAATAATTAAAAAGTAACCATTATGAAGTTTAATATAAAAAAAAGATTTAATCACGGTTGTCATGGACTAATAAATCGACACCCAACATTACCACACTTTAAAAATTAGTCACACAAACACAAGTAGTAATGACACCTCCTATTCAACCTTTTTTTTTCTAGTGAATTGGTGCTAAAATTTTGCTTCAATTAGGTCACACAATAAACCAAGGAAACAATTTTGAAATAGTTTCACCAAAAAGGCCTTCAAACATGGATGGGGGTTCATATTTCACAATACCCTCATCATCCATCTATTTTGCCACCTCCACTATTGATAAAACAATGGTGGGGATCATCCAATTGTTGTAAAGTACTTTAAACCCTTACTCCTTTCATCCCAACATTGTAAAGCTTAGGTTTCAACAATTAGTTTTGCACCTTGAAGATTTATCCATCATTACCTTTTGTTGCAAAAGGTGGAAACCTTTCATCAAAATGTAATTAAGAAACATAAGAAGGATTGTTGGAATCAATATCAAACAAGAAAGTTGGGTGAAAACACATTAAAGAATGCAAACGCAATAAAACGACCCACACCCAACTCCTTGGTGCTTTGTTTAAAAGTAATGGGCTAACCGGTCAAGGTGATGTGGCAAAACTGGATTGGTTCATCACACAAAATATTGTTTAAATCATTTTTTACAAGTTTTCAAAAAAATATTTTGACCCAATAAGATGGTACAATTTACTATTTTTTACAAGAATATGTAAGTTTTTTTCATAAATATGTCATTTTCAAATAGTTATAAAGTTTTTTAAGAGTCTTTTACATAATAAAAACATTGGTTACATTGCTAAAAAAATGTTTTTGGGTGTTTCATACTCATTGAATTCATCTCAAACTTAACCAAATGTTTCCATAATATATTATAATCATTTTTGTACAAATGCACCAAACTTTTTTAACATTGATTTAACATAGTAGTTAAAAACGTGAAAAATTAATCAATGGTTACATTTTGAATGGGTCATTTTATTCTATTTGGACCCTAAAATGACTTCTTATCGAGCATTTTTGGGTTTAATAGTATAGAATATACCTCACAAAATGTGGTGCATTTAATTTTGGGATAAAGTTTTAGTGTTTGGACTTTAAAATCAAGTTTTCACAAAGCTTTTTCTTAAAATAAATAGATTTAATCATTTAAATTCAAGGAACCATGGGCATATTTATGGTATGCACAATATAATAAAACCCAATTCAAATTTCAAATTGCATCAAGTATTTGGTTTGATTAATCATTCAAATAAGTGTTTGAAATGGAATTTATGCATTGGCCCAACTCACAGTGTTCATCACATTTCATTGCAAAATGATTATCTGTTAGAATTTCAATTTATTACATACTTAAGGTCAACACCTTGAAAAACACCCATTTGTGAAATGAAAATTATCAAACTTTTCACATGGTTTAATGTAAATCACGTGTGGAATAGTTATTACAAATTTCATAAAGGTTCTAAATAACTTCAAATGTTTTTTGAATATGTTTGCACTTTTTAATACACAATTAATTATAGGCATTATCTTTAAACAAATATGCTCCAACACCATGATATACATAGAAAACAATGAGTTTCTTTTATATTATTTTATTTGGATTATGTTTACCATAATATGCAAAAACATTGTGAAAATCCTTTGTACGTGTTGACATGGTTTAGGCTCAAAAACATTCACCCAAGACTTATGCTACAATGTGACTACATAAAAGGGGTCACCATAATGTGGTTTCATCCAATTATCACAAGAGCTTCAACAATGGGGGCTAGGGGTTCAATGGGAATAATCATTTTGATTTTCATGACATTAGTTATTAGTCATTTTGGTTTTCATGACAATATTTTCAAAGTTTGGATGTGAAAAAAGATTTGAACTGTGACATGTTAAAATAACAAAGTTTTATAAACTTTATCAAAACACAAAGGTGTGATGAGTTGGTTAAGAACTTGGTAAATATTTGTGGCTAAAAAGGTCAAGGTTCAACCCCAACTCCTTACATGCCTAGGGAGCTTGGTAAAATGGTGTATGACGTAGCCATTTAGGACCTTAATGGCTATTGGATGTATAGTTAAATATTGGATGTTAAGTAGCTATACATCCAAGATAGTTACTTACCACAACTTAGGTTGGTAGGTGGTAACTATCTACCTATTTTATGACCCACCTACCTACCTATTTATCTACTTATCAACCTCTGTATTTATTTACTTACCTATTTGCATTTGATTTTTTGGGTAGCCATTTTTTAATTTAAACTGGTGGGTGCAGTTGTGACCGGACAGGAAGTCACTTGGGTTTCTCCAATGTGAACACCATTTCATTTTAGGGTTTAGGTTTTGTTTTAAGCAGCCATTAACTTTCCTTATGCAGGCGGCAGAGTTGATAGCACTGTTTGTTAGTGGTTGTGAGTAGGAAACTTTGTTGTTTATGTGTTATGTGAAACAGGTTACAGCTAACGATGGGTGGCCAAGCGCATTTCAAGCATGCAAAGGCGATGGGGGTAGGAAGTAGTTGGATGAAGATAAGAAGGGGAGTTCGAAGGAAGAAGACACGTCAGTTTTTGGTGGAAACTATTGTAGTATGGGTAACAGGTAGAGCTTACAGGAATGTATAGTTGTTGTGTTGTTTTTTTCGCTATGCCAGTGACTATATCATGATTGGCTCTGTGTTTGGTAATGTGAAAAGCTTTATCACTATAAACTCCAAAGTTGTTAATGAAAACTCATAGAAAAAGGCCCAAGATTGGTTCAAAGACCTTGTTCATCAAACGTTGAAATGTCCCTAGAGAATTGCACAAACTAAAAGACATTACTATGTAACAAAATGTTCCCCATGGTGTGGTGAATGTGGTTCTCAATTGATCTTCTAGAGCAATTTTCATTTAGTGGTAGCCCGTGTACCTATCTCCAAATGTGTACATCTCATGCCTTGTTAACTCTTCCAAAATTTCTTCACAAAATGGTAAAGGGTATCAATCTTTTTTAGTTACTTTGTTTAAAGCTTTCTAGTTGACACGTACCCTTAACCTGCCATTTTTCTTTAACATTAATACCACAGGAGAAACCCATTCAGTTATCTCCATAGGTCTAATGAACCTTGCTTCCAATAACTTGTCAAGTTCATCTTTCATCATTGCAATGTATTTTGGATTCCACCTCCATTGTTTGGTCCTGACTGGTTTGACATATGGTAATAATTCAATTTTGTGTTGCTCCATGGTGACTTCCCTAAGGTCCTTGTAGTTAAAAACAAACAAATGGATATACTTACGCAGTAAATCCTCATATTACCTTCTTTCCTTAGGGCAAAGGTTTGGTCCTAGTTGAATCTTATTCACCCATTCCATAATTTTTCCTTCTCTCGACACACATGGAGTTGATTAGTCATCATCCCCTTGAACCTTTTGATCCACCTAAAATAAAGCTCCAACCTTCGGGATTATTTCCAAAGCATATAACCCTACTTCCTCTTCACTAAAATCATCTGTGTAAATCCCTTCAGAACTAAAGCTTGGGTTTGTTTCTGATTCATCATCATATTCACTTGTTCTTTCGAAGCTTTTCACAAAGTTGGAAAATGGAACTTTTTATTGGTTAGGATGAACTCCAATGGTCATGTATCCTTCGCCCCAATAGTTACTTGCATGTGACTTTGTTAACCAAAGCCTACCTAATATCATTGGGTAAGCCCCATCTTCCTTTAATACCACATGGAAATCCACAATGGTGGAAATTTTCATTACAGTGATTACAAAATTACTGCTTACTCCTTCTGGCCTAACAACTTGTTATTAGCCATTTTTAAAGTTACTGAGGCCATTCTATCAATTTTCAACCCTAAGTACCTCATTGCAGGAATTGTCATCACATTGATTCATGCCCCTCCATCCACCAACATTCCACACAACACTGATCCATTACATTGCACATCAATGATTGGATCACATTCATGTTCAACTGCTATGGCATTCAAAGGTGTGGGTACCTTTGGGACATTAGGTGTTGACAACCCCTTCCTCAATTCCTTTCAAGTTAACGACACCATTATCACCAACTATCCCATGGTGATATTTGCCTTCTATGATCCCACATCCTTCACCATCGAATAAGGACCCGAATCTCTAGAAATTGGAAAGTTTTGGAATCCAAACCTCCACCTTCAACTATTTTTCTTCTCTTTTGGGGCTCTCACCATCTCCTTAAACCTCTTGACGCTAGTGTTAGGATGAATAATGTCTTCCACCGGTTGTTTAGTTTGGGCATGACATCAATCACATCTTCAGGAATTTTTAGGCTCCTTTCTAAACCCATCAAAGCCTTTTTTCGCCCTTCATTCATCGGTTCAATTAAATGTACTTGAGTTTTGTTCTTTTCTTCTAGTAGACAAGGCTGGCAAATTTGGACATACTTTTGAATAATGTCCCATCTCCCGACACTTGTAACATTGAATTGTTGACAGGTCCTTCTCCATGTTTTTGTTCTTACTAATCCTTGGTTGCAATAAATGGAAGCTCAACTAGTTCATTTGATTTATCATTTATTCCATAGCTGACTCCATGCGGGGACTCATTTCTAGATGCTTTCGCTATTCAAGTTGAATTGAGAATTAAATTGTTTTCACCATGGATTGCACAGTTGGTCGTGGAATTCCCTCCATGCTCACCTCCTTCTTTTTAGCCACCTCCACCGCTTCATCAAATGTCTTCGCTTGTTCATATCTCATTTGTTGTTACAACTCTGACAATAGTCCAATGGTGGAATGTTCTAGTACAATCGCATTGATACCAGCAAAAATTGGATTAATTCCTTCATGACCTTGTGCCCTAAAACACCCTTGGAGTTTATTCTACAATGTCACTATTTTCACCTTATATTCTTTCACTAACTCTAAAGCCCCTTAGTTTAGTCGACTCAATTCAAGTATTAAATTTTGGTAGACATTTTTCACAAATTTTTTTTTTCATTAGGGCCTTAATTATGTCATTCCATGATCCCCTCAATGCTTCTATCTGTCACTCAAACAAATGTGATGTTGTACCTTCTAAGAATTTAAGAAAAAAATTAAGCCATTCTATAGTTGTTCTGAACCCCGTACTAATACAAGCTCTCTTATATTCCTTTAAAAATACTTCAAGGTCTTCACCCTTACTTCCCCTAAAAACTAGAATAACCATGTTGAATTTTATTTTATTTTATTTTATTTACTTTTAAAAGATAAAAAAAAACACACCAAACTAATTAATTCCTTTTAACCAACTATCACTAGTTTTCACATACTCCCCTCATGAATTAAAAAACTCCCAATGGCTTGAATTACACTCGTAATAAAATTCTCCCTATCTTTTCAATGCAAATCTTTAAAAGGACTAAACATTTCTAACCCTATAATTATTCTATTTAAATGTTTAAATTGAAAGATAGCATTTAGAAAATCACAGTCATCACAAGTATCAATGACGCTTCCATTCCACATGACATGCAAGGTATTGGTTTTGGCATAGTCCAAAGTAGCATCCCTTTTTTTAAACGAAATGAATAAATGTTGTTATGGTGTAATCATCCTTTGGCATTGCTTCACAAGTTCTGAATTAGGTTGAAGGCTAGATTCTTCTTGTCGTCTACATAGTTGTAACATTAACACACTTGATTCACCTATAGTTCCAAACTTTTCAATAGGTGTCTCAACAAATCTTTTAATAAGTGAACTTAGCCTAACAATTCCTAATGTCAATGATGCAGTTTGTTGCCTATCTTCTGGAAACTATGTACCAAGGGAATCAAAAGCCTTTCCTAATGTTGACATTAATGTTTCATTGAAAACACTAATCCTAAAAATAAAACATTTTTTTTTTTTTTTAAAATTTCTTTTCAAAAACCTGTAACATTTTTTATATCAGAACTAAAAAGTTTCAAGGTTTTAACAAGGTCTAACAAACATGAACTTATTCATGAATGCCTATTATCCTTTGTAGACTTTCTATTTACATTCTTTCATACGTCTTAACACATGCCATTCTTTTTCCTTTCTTACTTATAGCTTTCCTTGTGAAACTTTTTAGACTCCCACAAATCCAACTTTAGTTCGTGCTTACGATTACAAGTAAAATCCAAAAACATATTTGGGGTAAAAAAGAATGACTCGTGTTTATGGTTTTCATGATGTTTTATGCATTCAATTGTGCATTAAACTCAACTTGGTTTGCCTCTAATAATTTCCATTGCCACAAGTTGAATCTCCTCCACCCATGCTGTCATTTTTGTCCATGATTCAGGGATAAACAAATCACCTTGCATTTCATGTTTTAAAACAAAATAAATAATTTGTTCTTTCTTTTCTTTTCTTTTCTTTTTCCTCCCAAACTCTCAACAAAAAAATTAAGTTCCACAACACAAATAACATAGACTTGGGTCCTGGTTACAAAACCAAAAGATGTATATCACAAGCGGGTTTAGGACCGAAACTATGTATGTTTATTACATAACTATGGAAATTTATGTTCTTGTTTGCATAAATATTTTCTCACATTTCTATTATCTATGTATAACTAGTATGCCACACCATTCTCCTACCATGAATTTCACACAAACTACACCAAAACCTTTCACAATTAAAATCTCAATTCCCTTCACAATTTTATTCCATGAAATTTTACATTCATACAACAACTTATTTTTATCAAGTGAAAATGTTTCCAAAGATCACAAACACTCACTTATATACTACAAAAAAAAAACTAAACAAGAAATTTCCTAAAGTTTACACATCACATGGCTCCCCATGTGATTTCACATGGATAATAAAGTGCAAAGACTTTTCACATGACTTTTAAATAAATTATCATGTGAAAGTCAATGCACTTTAATGTGCCAAAGACTTTTCACATGACTTTCACATAAATTATCATGTGAAAGTCAAACACTATGACCAAGTCATAATTAAACTACGAAATCCTATTAACAAGTAAATCACCAAACTTACCTATTAAATAAGTACATGGGTAATAGTTTAACTACATCAAGTGACATGCACACAAAGCCAAATGTTTTTTAAACATTACAAAAATTCGAATAAACTTATTAAATTTGATGGCAACCTATAAATTAGTTGTCACAATGATGACAACTTGAAAAAAGGTTTTGTAGATTTGTGAGTTTTAAACCCATAACCAAATTGTTAAAGGTGGATGTGATAATTCGAATGTAAGGATATGGGATAAACTTATTTAAGATGAAACTATTTCATACATATCTAACTTTCCATGGCTAAAATAATAAATGCCAAGCTTTGAATGTATGGATTAACTATTCTCATCTATACATGTAGTTCTAGAATTTATGGTCATGAATTATGGTTGATGAAGCATTAGCTTTATTATTGGTAGATAACTAAATTATCTAGATTCACATTTAGTTTAATTCATGGTTGTGACCTTTCACCATGAAGTAGTGTAATTTTTCCTATGTTAAGACTTTCAAGTGTATTCCTAAATCATTCATCATTTAAACATAAAACATTGTATCTCTTGCACCTTTGTTCTATATTTTCTAATACTTATTAGGATGTTTCATTAACATTTATGATTACTAATCAAGCTTACTAATATAGTTGAATGAATAAAAATATGATGAGAACTTTCTAGAAACCAAGTATATAATGACTAAAATCTTAAAAAGGAGAAAATTTGTTGATAAAGAGTGCAAGTTGTGTGAGAGCTTCCTATAGTATGAGATACAATGTCATAATATGGTGCTTTTTTTTGTATTCCATGATACAAACCAATACATTGGTACATTTGTAGTTGTGGTCATAGTTCATAGATACAATTATCAACCTAAAGAAGGTTGATAAGCTTCTTCAATCGTTTTTATTCTTCATTTATGCTACTCCTATTATTATTTTCAAATCTATACCCTATAATTCATGCAGCTTTTGGTTAAATAACAAGTAGGAATAAACACTTTTAAAATGGTGGATGACCTACAAGCATCTAAATTATAGACAGGGTAAGGGTCATTTCAATATTTCAAGAAACTATAAAGACTTCAATCTTTTTCCTTTGGGATTTTTTATGGAAAATTTATTTTATTTCATAATACTTTTAAATGTATTCCGCAATATGCACTCATATGCCCCTTTCATTCCATTATCCTAAGTTGAAAATGGTGACAAACAAGTGAAGGAATAAAAATTCTGCTTGGCCAATGGACCCTAGAGGCCCTCAAGTTTTTCTCTTTTGGGGGGTTGGGGGCTGAGGGGCTTGGATTTGTTACTTTTGTGTTGTTCTCAATGTGTTCCCATCAGATTCCCAGAGTTCCCAAGGTATTCTCCCAATGTTCCCAGTAACACCACGCATTTATCCCATATGCTTTGCCCAAAGTTCTGCCATTTTCACCCATATAAGTTGGTCAAAGGGGGATAGACTACATCTTTCAATAGAAAATTCTAAAACTTTCAGGAGCCTCCAAAGTTTTCTTTTTTTTGATGAACCAATCAAAATGGCTGATTACCCAAAAAAAAAAAAAGGGGGAAAGAAAGAGTTGGACTTGGGATATACAAGCATATATCAATTTTACCCAATATACACCCATAGTTCAAGATTCTTGAGTTAGCTTGAGGTGAGACCCAGCCATAAAGGGTTAACATAAAATGCCTATCACCAAAAAATTGAGTAACATGGCATGTGGTTATCAAATCCAAAGGAGATTTAGGGTTCAGGCACAAATGATTAAAAAACACAATGTTTTGAAAAATTTAATGTCAATTAGGTTATTGGCCAAAAGTTTGCTTTACTAGCAATGATACAGGTGGGTGAGGCTGAGTGTTTTGAGAAGGTGCAAAGATTAAGAATTTTAGGGTGTAGGATTCTAGGGTTCATCAAAATCACGCATTGGATTAAGAGATGTAGGGTTTAGGGTTTATTCCTAAGCATACATTGGATTAAAGAGATGTCAGGTTAAGGGTTTAGGGTTTGAATCATAATCCTGATGCACATTGGTTTTTGATGCATAATTGCTGCCTCTTGGAGAGGAAGCTATGAAAGGGAGGGAGAAGCAGAAGCAACGTGTTACCTTGTGGGCAAAGGCTTGAAGGTACGGCATTCTGTGAAATCCAGAAACCTTGCCATTTGCAGGTGTGAATACTCTTTCTCATTTGTTTCAGTGCATGGATTTTTAGGAACTAAGATTGTCAAGCTGCTCACACAGAAAGAGAACCATCCAAGTTGCAAATTGGAGGTTGTAAAACTGAGAATCCCCTTCATCTCCATTCTGATCTTATTGAGTAGTAAATTATGCACTCTAGATAATAGTACTTGATTGTAATTTGGCTGTGATGGAAGACTTGCATTTTTTGCCTAATGAGCATCTCAGACACCAGGCATGGCACACTTCATGTTATCCAATTCTAAATCTTTAGGAAAAACAAGAATCTGACATGTTGAGACAAGGGTTTTATGGTTTAAACAACAAGATCTCCTTGTATAAATTTTGCATCATCATGCAGGATCAATTCCAAGGAGTTAGAAACTGAATGAATTCAGCAAGTATTAATATTAGTGCAGCTGGCAGAGAATCCATCCCATGGGGAAAGTCATGGTATCTAGACTTGCTAGAAAACAAAATTTTCAGCACTAGACTTCAAGCAGTCGAACAATTGTTGCAAAATATTCGCTGAACTAATTATATAAGATCATCTGAGGCCTGCACAAGTTTTCTTCAAATCCAGAATTTCATGCAAAGTCGCTAGCATGCATGCCAAGAACTGCAGCTGCCATCATGATCTCGACCTGTAGTTCCATCTGCTTCAAGGAAAAAACATCGAACTTGGATGTATCTAGAGCTGGAAGAACTGGTGCCATGATCTCGACCTGCAATTCATAATCTGCTTCAAGGAAAAACATGGATCTTAGATCTATCTAGAGCTGCTAAAGATGCAAAGTAGAATTTTGGATCTCAAGCTCCTAATGGTGCAAACTAGTCCAAGGTCGAAAAATAGAACTTCGGAAGGGTGCTAGCATTAATACGGAATGAAACGGTTTAGGGTCGAAAGATTGTAGCTAGATTATTACTGCAGGAAACTCGAAGAAGATTTATGTCGCTTAAATCAACACTAGGGCGCTATTCTTGGGGTCGCCACTTGCGTGAAAATATGTACTTAGATGCTGGATTGGACTGCACTATAAGACTCTTCTTCCACGATCAAGTTGCTGCTGATCGATTCATTGCCTCAGAAACAGCAGCTCGCTAGCTGCTTGCTATTTCATATGTTACAAGAGTCTTTTTGGGCGGTTTCTGGGTTTGAAATATCATGGAGCGAGGTCCTGATCTCCCGGGAACTATCATCATCTGATGGGTGCATGCGCGCGGAAGGGCTGCTGATCGAGTACTTAATTCAGCCACTTTCCTTGGACATGCAGAAATGCCGATCGATGGGTTTGCAGCGATACAACTCTCTTCGAAGTCGCTGATTCTAGTCACTTATGCAATTCTATAAATCTGTGGTGACGTTGTAAACGTGTCATCTGTGCAGGAAGTCGCGGAGGAGTTGGTGATGCAGCTGGAGGCTCAATTATTCTAGTGGTAGCTTGCGTACGTGCACGGGAAAGATCAACTAGTGCTGCACGGCGGGTGTCGTGATCAGCAGCAGCTAGTACAGTTTATAGAAGTCCAGGAGCTCGTCTTCTTCCATTTGTCGAATGGAAGGATCGTCGTTGGCCAACAGCCATAATAGATGTTCGAAGAGCACCACTTCACACGCAACTGTGAGTCCAGCTTCTTGCGGATTCTTGTGGTGATCGCCGGTCGTCGCGGCGCCGCACTCGGACGGATCGCTGGATTTCTCGACCAATCCTCGAAAAAGTGTGTTGTTCAAGAGATCCGCTCCTATGACGAAGGGCCGCCTCTCTTTCCCCACATAGACGTAGACCTTTTCGCCAGTAGTAGCTGGAACGGACGACAACGACTGATCATCCGACTGGCTCGAGCTGCTCGAGCTCGACAATGGTCGCTCCTGATCCTGCAGATCGCCTTCAGCTAGATCTTTCTGCAGCATCGAACTTCGTGACTTCCTGAGCTTGCCGTCCATGGTTCTGTAAGCGCTCTCCGGGTGCGTGAAGCTCCGCCACTTCCTTAGAAGCCCTTGGATCTTGTTCTTGCTCCCCGCCATAATGTTTAGCCCTTGGAACTCGACAGAATCCAAACCAGGAGATTTATGTCAAATGATCAGGTGCCTGCTGCCTGACAAGAAAGACTCTTATTAAAGATCAGTTCAACCCGCTGAAAGTTGTACAACAAAATCAACATGCAATCCTCCCCGCCAGACCCTTCAGCGACAAATGCAGAAACCACAGCTCGGCGCGTCCAGTTACAAACAGAAATTCCGGATCTAGCTTTAAGCTCAGATGAATCGGCAATGCACTTGCTAGAAAGAACGTGCTGCACCGGAAGGCGCTTGAAAATGGCAAGATCACAGTCTCATGATAACTGTGAAATGGAAATAAGGGGTCACTTGTGCAGCAAGTCTAGAATTATCACTTGAGAGAGATCACTCGCTCTGGCCAAGAATCGAGCATTACCCAAAGGGGAACTTGCTAATGCTATCTAGCTGAGCATCAGCCTAGATGAGAGAAACGAACTCCCAAAAAAATAGCACAAACTGGGATCACTACTGCACAGTACCCGATACTGCAGTTCTAAGAGACCCAAGTCCAGAACCAACCACCACATGAATGCTTGCACGCTTCAGGACTCCACAATGAAGTCGACACTACGGCGCGCTGCAGCTGATCCCGCTTGGAAATGTGTGCCCTTTAGAGAATGAAAACTTATAGCCTGGGGCGAAGAAAACCTGAACAAGCAAACCCAAAAAAACACACGCACGCCAACACAGACTTGTAGCAGCAGCTCAGCTCTCTAGCTAGATCTTCTGATGAGCTCAAACACCAAAGTTGAAACTGATCTCAGACTTCTAGATGATCATGTGCAACTGATCTTGATGCAAAATGGCTCTGATGTGAAGATTTTTTTGAGAGCCCTGGAAGGAGGTCCTAAAGAGACAAAGACTTATAGAGAAGATTCAACCAGTCTTAAGTACGTAAAAGAGAGGTGTGATGTGAGTGAGTGAGTGAGTGAGTGAAGAAGCAATGGAAATTTGGTGGGGGACATATAGGACGGCAATTTGGCACTAGGCTACAGAGTTAAGAAAGAGGGAAAAGATTGGAGCAAGAGACAAAAGAAAAAAAGGAGGCCTGCAGGGAAGGGCGTCCAGGATGTGCTATAATAAGAGTTCACTGCTCGAGGTTTGCGCTCGTTGCTTCTAAGTTCCCTCCAAGGAATTCAATTTTTTACAAGTCAAATTTGTAAGCTTCATGCCGAATTTAGTGGGTGGAAATACTTTAGATGCAACAAATCACGCATCCCAACCACCCCCGCCCCACCTCACCTCTCCATGCTGTGAACCCAGCCAGCAGATTGATTATTCAGATCAATTTTTGTCGTGCACAGGACGCCGATCCCGATCCTTTTTGTAGCTTTTATTTTAAGGACGGACGGAGAAGCTCCTGCTGGGTGGCTGGCTGGGTTCATTGCCGCCGCCCGCTAGCGCGCCCCCGCGCACAAGCGACAAAAAAAAAACCCAAGCGCGGATTTGAAGGTGGCCAAAACTGTTTTCAAGCTCTCGTGAAGCGCCTCGAGCACAAATTTATCCAACTTGCGGGTAGGATGCTGCCCTTCACAAATTTATCCAACTTTGGGCAAAGATGCTGCCCCTCACAAGTTCTATCCAACTTTGGGCAAGGGCCTCTCACAAATTTATCCACCTAGGGCGGGCAGGTGCCCCTCTACTTGGGAATGGCAGTTCATACCCGTGTTCGGACGGTTATTAGAAACTTCCCCGGGTATCAGGGTGGTTCGTATCTGGGTTGGTAACCAGGGTTCCTGCAAACACATACCCCGGTTATGAGTATAACCACAGTTATATCAAAACAATGGACTGCTGTGATCTAAACTGCCATTTTCAATTTTGCAAAAAAGTCAAATAACCAGCCTGAAAACCGCCGGTCCTTTTCTGAGTTTTAAGTAACCCGCAAGTTCTTTGGTGAGGTTTTTCAAATGACCGGAACCAAAGGTTCTTTGATTCTGAATTTTTCAACTTCCCAGAATTTGGTGGTTATTATAAAAAGATAAATACCCGCCCAACACTGGAAGTTCATACCTATTTGAAGGCTTTAAAAAACGAGAATGTAGGAATGTACCTGGTCTTGTCTAGGGTTATTCTACAGTGTTGGGTGGCGGTTCTTTACTTTTATGAGGAACCTAGGTTCTAACAAAGGAATTGAACTGTTGTTGTGATTCCACATATAAATGGAACCAGGAATCTGTTATTAGGAGGGTGTTATTTTGTGTAAGGTAAAGCTCCAAGTGCTTGAGTGCTGAGACGCTTCATTGTAAACAGGACACTTGGGACATAACCATCCCTCGTAAGAATTGAGATGTTCCCTTTTTTCATCCATGCAGATAGCAATTATGAAATCTTCATCCTAGCAGCAAAGAGTTTAAAAAGCATTGGGCCAATGAGAGCCCAGAGGGGGTACGATGTGCGGTACCAGTAGCTCACTAATGAAACAGAGGTGAAAAGGTTATGGATTGAAACTTGTGACCTGACAGCCAAATTAGAGCACAAAGATTCTCATGAGGGATGGTTATGTTTCATATTTTGTTTGGGCTTGTTTACACGGATACAGTATCTATTTGCAGCACCATGTTTTTTCAAAAATCTTCTGTTGAGTTTTGGATGGAGAAAATAATATGCGGTTTCCCAACATCTTTTGTTGAGCTTTGCATGAAATAAATATGCAGTGTTTTTGTAACATCTTCTATTGGAGTTTTGGATGAAATAAACAATGCAATTTTTCAATGTCTTCTGTTGAGTTCTGGATGAAGTCATGTGCAGTTTTTTTCAAAATCATTTGTTGACTTTTGCATGTACTGGTCCCCCTTTTCTGTCTGTGTACTTTTTTGGTCCTCATTTTTTATTTGATCCCCAATTTCTAGAAGACTGGCCTTTAGTAGCCCCAATTCAGTTACTTTACTTTACCCTTTTTTTTTATATATGGAAGAGTATAAAGTCCAGAACCATAGTTTTTCCCAACATCAAGTGTTCAACAATTATATCTCCTCACAGCCGATATGTAATAAAGATATCTGCAAATGGAAGAGGACTCAATGTGACAAGTAGTAGTTTTTCATTAAAGGGGTGAGCTCAAGATAAAATCATCACTTAACAGCGAAAAAAAATTACACTATAATAAACAGGGCTAGAAATTTTTTTTTTTCCTCCTTATGTTGGAGATAAATCAAGTTTCAAACTTGAATTTTGATTTTGTTTTCACTATAGTGAATGTTATGCAATAAATGCTCCTTCGTGAAAAAAAAGAAAAAAGAAAAAAAGTGTTGTTCTTCACTCTCATTTATGAGAAAACTACTCTTCTTTGTCTTGAGTGCGTTTTCTTTTGCAAATATTGAACAATTTAGAGATGAAAACAGATTTCAAAATGAAAATGGGTCCCAAAGGCAAAGGTTAATTTAAAGATAACTTTAATGAATGCAAAAAGAAAGTACCATCAAGTTAGCCTACACCAAGTGCAGGAATGAAATAATAATAATAATAAATCTGTCGTTAGTCAACAAAGATGGAAGAAATATCTCCTATATGGAGGGAGGCCCTAGGAGGGGGAGGGAAGGAAAATGCCCTTCTTATACTGCTTTCTCTTAGCAAAATTGACATTTATTGGATATCACTTAGAAAAGCAGTTGATGAATCTGTTTAAATGCTTTGAACATTGACTACTTTGCTGAAAATAACGAGTGGGGCTTACTACCATCACTAAATCAGGCTTTGATTATAAGCCTCCCTTTCCCCAAGGGCTTCATTGGCCTTCTGCCCTGGATTAGAAAGAAACCTCTCCTTCACAATTTTGAAGGAATTCAAAATTCCCTACTGACCTCACTGTGGGGTCATTTCAATGAAACCCTGCCAATCTTATATAAACCAAAGCACCCAAAAGAGGGGGAATACAAGGAACAAAATGGAAGGACCCATGTCCAAGAAGACAAAAGAACCACCTAAGAGAGCAAACCACAAGGGGAACATCAAGTTCCCAGATCCCCTCCTGTCATTAGAAGGATATCAAATAAGGAAATGGGAGGACTTCCTGAAAGGAGGCTTAGCCTAAAAGAACCCTCACCTACTGCAACAGCACATCTCAAAATAAAGATCACCTGTGCACGCTGTAACGTCACTAAAACACATCCACTCAACTCTTGCACATACAGCGCCGCGCCCTTAGTCTAATGCAGCAAGAAATTACATTTTTATTATTTCCTACCATATTGGCAGGAAGGCCTGCTGTACATGCAGGGCTTTGGTTATTACATCATATAATGCCCTGGCAGTAGAGCATTAGACTCTAGACCTCAGGCTCCACCCTTGGTTTATGGAGTGTAATGCGATTACATTGCCCTACATATAAGAGAGGTTGTGCTGAATTTTTTCCAATAGTTTCCACAAAGCCTATGTACATACATACACATTGTGTATGTCATTTATGTTTGTCATGGCGGGTAGCTGACAACCTCAATTGGCATGTTTTATATAGTCATATACTATTGCAGAGATTAAGGTGTGCAGACTAAAGTCTAAAATGAAAGTGATACTCTAGGCTTTAGGGTTTACAAGTGGTTGCTGGTTGGATGTTTTGTCATTGGCGAAAAGTGATGGTGACCAGAGTTTTCAACTGTAGGGTTGGGTGCAGGGTTTTTTCTTCAATTTTGTGAGTTATTAGGTGGGTTAGTGATGAGTCACAAGAGGACTTACCCAAATTCAGCTACAGGTGGGAGAGCACATTTTTAAAATTTAGGATTCCTGCTATCTTTTGGCTACATGTTGGGACTTATTGTCCAAATATGGTTCAGTCTTTTCCCCTCCAAATATGGAAGCTTTGGCCCTGTTTTCCCAAAAAAAAAATCCTTTGTAAGATTGGCACCTTTTTCTTCCACCAAGTGCAAGAATTAGTCCCCTCAAAAAAAACACTGATTGAGTGCAGTCTTTCTTTAAATTCCATTTTTCATTTCACAAAAGTGACATTTTACTGCTGAAAAATCACATTTCTCCAAGTTTTTCTCAGAAAATACTAGGCAAAATAGAGATCTGAACCAAATAATAAAAATCATTGGTTAGGTGGGTTAATTACCTAATCAGAAGAACAAAATCAGAAGGCAGAAGTCAGGTTATCTGAATCTTGTGTATCGGAAAAAACTGACATTTGTGTGAAAATTCATTGCATAGTCAAAATCTCAAATGCATGAATCCACCCATCAAAAGAAAAGTCGATCAGGTTGGAAAGATGTGTTTACTTGCTATGGTTGTATGTTATAGCATAAAGGGGCAGATACTGAAAACATCAGCCTTGTCCTGGAGAGAAAGCAACAATGCCAACAACAGTGTGTAAAACTCAGCTTGATTAGGCCACAAATTAAAATAACAGAATTGGAAGAAGCTTCAGCAAGACCAGATAGTTTCAATCTCTGCAAAACAGCAGCTTCTCCAATCCAATCCAGTGCCCAAATGTGTCTTAAGGGACTCAGTTTAGGGCCATAAATTTGATCTGATCTGATTTGATATATTGCCAGAATTCGATGTGTGTGTGTGCCCACCAAAATGGTCTGTTCCCACCATGAAAGAAGAAATTAGAGTCCTCTGAATGGTACCTGAAGTAGAGAGCCTGAAAACCAATATGTACTTAACTGAGACTGGACAACAAGAGTCCATGTCTGCCAGAGCATGTCATTTCCATCTTTCTGTATCAGAGAGTTCAAAGAAAAATTTCAACAAGCTCCCACTCTAGGCTCCTACTTTAGGCCAAGCCGTTATAACCAATATTGGGTGGGTGAATGGGTATGTGGGGGGTATATTTCAGGGTATATGTGATGACTTAACCTATGCATAATTACAGGCAATGATTGAAAACTAGTTGTGTTTGCCCCATACATGCTTGGTAAAACCTAAAATCATACATGCATGTCTACTATCTTAGGGCAATAATAAATTTCTATAACATAAAAGGCAACAATAATACAAACTAATTAATCAATTAAAAGTTAATTTCATTATGATTTTTTGTTATTAAATTTTCATCAATGCCTTATTGAAGTTTTTTAAATAACATCAAAATATTTTTTTAAATTTATATCACAAAAAATAATTTTATATTAAAACTATAATTTATTTTTAAATTGATGTGTTTTATTTTAATCAATTCTTGTATAATCTTTCAAATCAATTTTTTAAGAATCTCATTTTAATAAGATTTAAAAGAATTGAAGCTAATTATTTGTATGTTTATTAAACAATTTTCATTTTTTTAAATTAGTCGCATGAATTTTTTTACATTTCATAGTGATATGAAATCTTGTGATACAAAAAAGCAAGTGACAACCCTAAAAAATAAAATGATATAGAAACATGATTAAATCAATTACCCAACATTCATATTTTGCGAAGAAACCCAACAAGTAGATGGGTAGACTTCAAAACAACCCATCAATTGGATTGGTGCACCCAAAATCTACACATGCGTCCAGTAGCTTGGGGCAATAAATAGCACAAGAAGACCTCCTTGGGCAGGCCTTTGGTCTCTCACACAATGGCAATGCACATATGTAATTAGGCTTTTATTTTATGAAGCCCCTGAATTGCAATGATGAGGTGGGCATATTAGATTGTGTACATAGACAAGACATCAAGGTTTTACTACCTGAAATTCTAGGGTGAAAAAGAGAAGCGCACCCCATTGAGAAAGTTAAAGATGCATCAAAAGGTGTATGAGAGACAAGAACACAATCCAAAAAAGAGGAAGCAAAGGCAATGTGAGAGTTAATGTTCTTGTATATAACACTCTCTTTGTGTTTGCATTAATGTAAATAGGTGATATTTATATTCAAGAGAAGCTCAAGCTCATGTAAGAATTTTTGCCTTAATCCTATATTTCTTTATTGCGATGTGAATTGAGCTTGTCTCACTTTGAATGTTGCAAGTTCTTGCTACATGTCAAGTGCTTCAAATGTTGCAAATTCTTGATTTGTAAACTATCAATGTTCAAAAGGTTGCAAGTTCTTACTTTATCGGTGATTCAAATGTTCCAACTTTTTCCTCTTTTTAGTTGGCAAATTCTTGCTTTGTTGGTTCCTCAAAGGTTGTAAGTTCTTGCTCTAACAACTCTTTGAAGGTTGCAAGTTCTTTTATTGTTGGCATAATGTTTGGTTCAAAATTGATGGAGTGTGTAAAATGAATTTAGAGTGAGATGTTGGTTTGAAGAGAGCAATAGAAGAATCCTAAGGATCACCTTTTGTCAATCATTGATTGTGATGCCAATGTTGGTGAAGGTGGATGGGGTTGGGAGTGGTGATGGTGAGGCTTGATCTTAATTAGCTAGTGAATTAGTCAAAGTGAGAAGAGATCAATTTTTGTTCAAATGATGTGTCAACACAATGTAATTTTGTTGTTCTATGTGTGGGATCATAGGATGTGGAAGTGAGTTGTTACATGATGTTTTAGAGTTGCTTTAGTTTGAGCAAAGTTGAATGCAACTATTTGAATGAAATTGAATGCATTGGTTTTAGTGTGTACACTTGAAAAGAGAGCTAGTCCCAATCTAAGAATGCACTTTGCACCCAATGTGCAAGTGAATCTATTGACATTCTAGCTCAAGAAAGAAACCATGTGACTATTGCATCAGCAGCCCCAACTTTTCACACCTTTTTCATCATCTAGGCTGCAGCAATTTTAATATTTAGTCATGGATGCAACATTTGAAATAATTTTCTATAATAGCTCGTATGTCCAAAACAATTTTTCCAAGTTGGGTGAAACATTTGAACATCCAAATTTATCCCGTTGAGGCTCTATTTCAGCTTGATGACAACATGATAGTTCTTTGAATCATCCATGTGTTTTTGCTTCAACAATGATGATTATGGTTCTACTTGTCAATACACATGCATGTCTCCATGTTTGAAGTGCATCTGACCTATTCACACATATTATGTATGCCCTTATGTAAAAGTAATAAAATCTAAGTCCATATCTTGAGGGGCCTAATTTTGCTAAATGTATAACAAGGCTGAGCCATGCATAGTATGATATAGTATGCATACTTTCCCACATGCCCCATCTGTCATGTATGGCTGCAAAAGTACTTGCCTGCACAACCGTCGGTCTTCACCTCCAAGTCATTCTGAAGTCTAGTTAGAAAGTAGAACATAATTTTACATTTTCATTCCACAAATGGAGAGGTTTGTTTGTTTAAGCCATAGTTTTATTTGGGAGGGATGTTGGGCCACCTCACAATCTTCATCATCAACCAATTCAAACTTATCCTTGCAAAGCCTCCGTTCTATGGAGTACAATTGTTAGCAATATAACAATCAGTGGTCAAGAGCTAAAGGCGTCATTCAGTGGACAACCCAAATGTTACAATATGGTTGCAAGCCAAAAAATTTAATGGGCTTATACACAAAAGGTCTAGCCAAAGAAAATGGAAATGTTATTGATATTTTTCAGAATAGTTGGAAATTGAAAACCATCAAGTTACTATTACAAATGCCTAACACCAGATGTATTTAGCATACTTATTCCTCAACCGTGGAAATCCTGGAAAACTAAGTTTGAAACTGCTGAAGCTCATTTTTCTAAAATAAACAAACATTCTGCAAAGAAGTGCTGGACATCAGTAATAGGTGCAGTATAAAAGGAGCTCAAAGCATGTTTCATTTTTTTCACCTATGAGTGTTAGAATCTGACCAATTTCCAATTTTTAACTCCACCTAAGAGTAGCATTTTTTTTTCGAAGGTAAGTTCGTTGGGCATTCATGATGAAGGCTACGAAAAAAATTTCATGAATTATTAAGCCCTTCAATCTTGTTGATCAGCATGGGCAACAAATGTTTAAATTACATTTCGTAGTTCCAAGCCACTAATATTTTGGTGGTGGCAAGACCTGCACTAATATCCTTTTTTTGTGTTGGGTATAGTGTGCAGAATAATCCTAAGACCAGAGAGCTCCTCTGCAGGAAGTTAGATATGCCAAGCTCTGATTAGCAAACCTACAAAACTGGGATTAGCAACCATAATCGACATAAGTAATGCAATTGCTGGTGCTTAATCATGCCTGCTCGCTGTTACTAACAGCAATGATTCCAGACATCACTTATACAGGCTGACATATGGTTGGAAGTTGGGTTCACATGCTTTGTTGAAAGTAAAACAGCTCAGAACCCTTTTGCTCTCAGCAGGCTGCAGGCACCCTTTCCTGCTTGGCCGGCTTTTTAGAAATTTGTGGTATGCCAGGCCTCATGGCAAATGCTACCTTGCCTCGTGGGGATTGATGTCTGCCTGGCTTCCTTGACTGGGACCCATTATGCTTATCATGCCACCGCCCTGATGACTGCACAAGTGATTGGCCTAACAGAGTTGCAATATGTGTGGCCATCTCTTCTGCCCTCCCCTTTTGAACAAACTGCTCCTCCCGGAAATGCTGGCTTAACCATAGGTACATGGACAAGACCTGGTAGTGACCAAGAATTAGATCCTCAAATGATACTTCTCACAAACCATATTGTCAGTCAGATGGGTTATCCTGGCATCACATTGACTCTCTGCAAACCCAAAACTGAGCACTGAGCTAACCAATAACACCAAAGCCCAAATGTCTGAACATGTTCCAGCCTGGACCTTCAACGATGTAAAACAAACCTGAAAACTGGCAGACTGCTAGATGTCTTACCTGATGCCGTGTCTCAAGGTCCATGAGCTCAAATTCATCACGAGCAGAATTGACAGGGGCACCCATTTGCACAACAACAGGGATCTTCTGGCTGTAGGCAAGAGCGTAGCGGTAGAGTGCCCCCAGCGATTGTGGATCCCGGACATTCACTGGTGCAAAGCAAAAGTTGAAGCGATCCTCAAGAGATAAACCCTTTACTTTATCAAGCACACTTGCAACCCTCTGTCCACATGACCCACACCCAAACTGTTATTTTTCTTTGTCCTCCAGGTGTTGGGTATCTCACATAAGAATCCTGACAGATGCCAAAAAATAGGCAAAAAGGACCTGGCAGAACAGCACTCTTGTACCTTGAGATTGTCATAGCGGCACAGGAAGTATGCACCATCCAGACGACATGTTTCTGCAAACCTATACCACAGACGATGAATCTCCAGTGTTTAATACTGGCACAATGCAGAAAGAGTAAAAAAAAGGAAAAATCTAAGCACCCACACAAATCTAGAAGAATCCATTTGAAGCAATCAACATGCAGTACAGGAAAGCAATCTGTGAAAGTAGAAAGCAAAGTGTGAGCCTCTTGAGCCCTATTTGCAGGGATACCTCTCAAGAAGTTGGGATAATGACATCTCTGGAAGCTGACTTGCAAATAACTCCACCTGCAACAATAAAACCACATACACATAACAGACAGGCCCACACAATTAACACTGAAAAAACCTGTTATGTGGTGATCTCCACAATGATGCTCATCACCTCTAAAGGGACAGTCAATGCATTAGGATACCTCACCTCTGATTTCTGTAGGCAAATTCTACAGAAAATTGTGCACCATGAAGAAAGAGACCAAGAAAAGAGCTCACCTGCTCATAAACAGGAAAGAGACCTGCACTGGTTGCATTTTCAAAGCCTTGTTGCATAGACTCAGAGAGATAAACAGAATCCTTAGAGAAAAATGTGGTGGTTATGCCCTCGGGGAAGAGACTGCCACGTCGCCCTGCTCTTCCTGCTATTTGTTTCACCTGCACGATGCCAGGAACCAACTCATTGTCAACATATGTCTACTCATAATATGACACCCCACACACACAAGGAGTCAAAAAATACTCTTAAAGGACCATATAAGATCAGCCTTCCTATACCTGGGAGGGTGGGACAGGTCTCTTGGCACCACCGTCAAATTTATCAAGGGAATAGAACACAACTCTGCGGATGTTGAGGTTCAGGCCCATGCCCACAGCATCACTTGCAACAAGAACATCATAGCCACTATCGGGATCATTAAAGAGTTTTGCCTGCTGTCGTCGTGTCTCTGGTGGCAGTGCCCCATACACTACACAGCAGCGATGCTTTGTTGCAAGCTCAACTTCTCGCTGTCACACAAATGGCATCACATTTAAGATTCCAACCACACTCTATGCAAAACCTAACAAATGGACAGCAATTCCCAAAGCTCATATGTCACAGAGAATCCAAGTTTCAGAATCTATGATCATCAATGTGAGACAGTTTTACACATGATCATCAGCTGCCACAAGATTTCCAAAGCAAGTCACTATGACACCAATTGCAAACTGTGGGCCAATGCTGTTGATATAGGTTAGCAAAACAACCTTGACATCAAAGATGTCCTTTCGAGAAAATGCTACTATACAGTCCCCAGCTTCCACATTTGCAAAGTCTCCATTCAATGATCCCTGTGGAAACCAGATGTGATTGTTAGAAAGCTCCACTTACCAATCATCTAATGCAAGACCCAGCCTACACAAATGAACCCCAAAACAGACCATCTGTTTACAACAAAGAACCCCTTTGTGCTGAAAGGTTGGAGCATTTACATGATCAATAGTAAGAGGCTTGAATCGCTCATAATCATTCTGGACTAATTCATCGCCTGTGGCTGCACAAAGGCTGTGCAACAGAGGGACTGCACTAGGGTCGCCACATACATGAATCTCATCAGCCTGTAGCCCTAAAAATGCACGTGTCCATGCCCAACCCCGATACTCATCACTCATCATCTGCATTTGTGAACCAAACGTCAATTCCATCTCCAACTAAAGTTTTCTTTGCTTTGTTCCTTGTTGTGATAGATTGACCCAATAAAAGGATGGATATTTCAGCTCTGACAATAACAGCAAGCAATCAGCAAGCATGAAAAAGAGGAAAACCCAATGTTAAAGAAAGGAGAACACACGACCAAAAACCAAAACTGGGGAGTGGATTGAACAAAAGCAACAGTCATATGTATGTGCAGGCACCTCCAATAGCAACATGTATGGTAGTCACCACCTACTCTAAAACCGCCCCAACAAGAAATGGGTGGAGGTTGATATCAACCATTAACCAACATGCCAAGAAACTGAAACATGTGCACTACATGAATGATGAAGGATTCATGTATCCTGAATTGTGTGAAAGTGGGGCATGGCAGACAGAAACAAACCCACCTGGATTTCATCAATGACTGCAACCTCCCACTGACGGTTCAAGTACGACATCTCCACTGTGCATGTTAAGTGATTTGCAAAAGGCACATCCTTCTTCTCCTGCCCTGTGTGCAGATTGCAGTAAACTCCTTCTGCATTTACTTTGTCAAATACCTGTCCAGAAAGCAACCTCATCAGCCCTGTCTGCAAACCAATAAAGAATCCTAGCAGCCACACAACCCTCCCCCAGCAAGTACATGTGAAGTGAGATACCTCCATGGCAAGAAGCCGGAGAGGACTACAGTAAATTCCATTTGCAGCCTTCATAAATCGCTGAAGGGCCACGTAGGTTTTCCCACTGTTTGTCGGCCCCTGGTGATATATCACCTTCCTCTTCATTGCACGAGCAAAAGGGTACCTAACCAAAGACCATCCATTCCAAAATCAAAAACATCACTCTCCACATTCTCGACGTCAGGAGTCACATGAACTTTGCCAGCAACAACTTAGAGACAATATTCTGCCCCTGTATCAGACAGGTCATAAACCCAGAACATGGACTCAGATCCAAACAGACTTCACATGAAACAAATTGAACCAATGGATTGTGAGGATGTGCAAAGACTATCATCCTGGGGCAGAGCTAGCCACAAGATGAGTGGCTTACCAGGCATCAGGTTTGGTCAAGTCTGCAGTGCTCACAAGATCTCGATAGCGACTTATTTCAGCAGCAAACTCATTGATGCAAAATTCTGCGAAAATTGGGAAAAGGAACCGCAACGCCTCATTAGTTGGTCCCATCTTGATCAACATTGCTCTTAATTCAGATGATGACCGGCTTGAGAAAAACTTTCGAAACCTGGACACAGCTGTTGGGAAAAACTTGGAGTTGATGTAAATGGCCAATGCCTGGTCTGAAACCCACCTGTAGGAAACAACAATTCCACTCAGCATCGCAGGAACTTGTTCACTGTCCTGAACCAGAACTACAGTGTCCTCAAAATACAACAAAAACGTTTTACCATGGGTGACACAATTCAGCCGATGCTTGTTGGTGAGGATGAATGCAAGAGCCTTTGGTACATACGTCAGGGCCTTGGTGAATAATATATTTATGAAATTGCAGAGAAATCTCTACAGCAACAATTCATGCAGTCATAACCTTCCGAGAGTCACAAGGTGTCAACCATCACCTTCATCAACAGTAGCAGACATGAGCTGCATGACTACCCACTGACTTCATCAGCTTCCAACCAGAGGGTGTAGATAAGTACATAATGAGTTCTCATCACCAAACAGGTGAGGGAAAATTACATACCCAGATTCTGCAAAACGGTGAAAGATCCAACTGAAGCGTGCTTTTTCAAAGCTCGAAACACCGCTAGGCTTGGACTGATGCAACATAGAGAAAACCTGCCGTGGATCAGAATATTGTGGTGGTATTGGAACCTTCACTGTCTTCTCATTTTGATCATTGCCAGATTCTCCTTGTGGGCTGCCCTTTCCAGCACGCATCACATCCACCTTTGGAAACTTCGGTGCCACTCGTGGTTTCAAGTCTCCATACTCGTGGTTCTCAAGCATTTCTTGGATAGAGTCCTCACTGAAAATTTCGGTCCGTTGTTTGCTTGGTGGAAACACAGAATGCAAATCCTCTTCAGTGGATAGAGCCTGCTTTGAAACTTCCTCTGGCACTTCTGTAAAGAATTGGGTCAGATTCACGCTGTCGTGGTGAACCAACTCTTCCACTGGAGATGTGCCAGCCTGAGGTTCAGACAAACAATCACTTCCAATACCAGGGAGACCCAATGTGTGCCCCGAAATTTCAGTCACTTCCTCCAGAGCACAATTGTGAAGGTTCTGCACCTCCAATTCATTGTCACTGATTTCCCCAAGAATGGCAGGTAGGACATCAACAGAGGATTCCAGACCTCCCAACTCTGTAGAAGAAGAAGCAGCTGGATTCTTCTTCAAGCCCACATGCTTGACGGACGAGTTCGGATCTCCCAACTCTATTGAAGAAGAAGCAGCTGGTGTCTTCTTCAAATGCTTTACAGGTTTTCGTCTCTTGGGTGCTGCTTGTTGCACATTGCTGTCTGCTAACCTGTTCGCTTCATCCTCGAGAACCAGCCCAACCTTGTGTGAAGTCCTTGGTTTCCTTTTAGCTTTCACTGCTGTGGTGGTGATCTCAGTAGTACCTGAAGAAGAATGAATTAGGGTTTGAAGGAGAATGACAAAATGGGTGATGGGTTTTGTGGAAGTTTGCTGCAAGTGTGGAAGCCAAAGTTTCAGGATATGAAAAAACTGCGACGAACACATGAGAGAAGTTGACACTAACCTTGTTCTTCTGGTTGGATTTCCAGAGCTTTTTCTTCTTCTTTTTTTCTGCGGCTGCGTCTGCGGGGCTTGATTAGCTCCGCTTGGTTGCTCACACTAGCACTGACACCCTCGTCTCCACCTTGCCCTTGCTCTCTCCTTGGTTCAACTTCCTCCGCTGCTGCTTCTTCCCCCTTTGCCACTGAGGTGGTTGTATATGCTCGAAACCCTAACAGATCAGATCTCCTCGTCGTCGTCTTCTGGGCGCTCAAGAAGCATTGGTGCTGCTGCGGAGCAGAAAGCCGTGGTGCATTCCATGATCCCAAACTCCAATCCCTGGAAGCAGCTTGTGATTCAGGAGCCACTAAAGCGGCGGCGGCTTCTTTCACAAAAACTGTGAGACGACGACGAGCTTCTTCTTCGCCCTCGCCATGGGAAGACGAAAACCTAAGGCTCTGAATCTCGTCAGAAGCGAGAAAGAAGAACTTGTTCTTCTCCTTGGATGCTGCGTCGAGCACTGCCTTCTCTCGAATCTCACTGCTGCGATCTCCTGACCTCGGAGCTCCAGCAGGCTCAGAAGGACTCCGTTCTCCCGGTCGCAGAATCGAAACCCGTTGCTGCACTCTCCGCCGCACCAAGCTCTTCAATACCGCAAGCTGCGCTCTCCCCCCCATACCGTCACCTCCTCTCTACCCCGTTGTTCCCCTTCCTCCTCCCCGCGACTCCAGTCCCACAGAAGTGATCAAAACCTCCGCGAACATCTGTAAACCATTCTCGCTACACGGCTTGTGCGGAAGCCGAACGGTGAGAACAGAGACACAAGACGGTGGTAGTGAGTGGGCCGGTGGCCGGGAGATTAGGGTTTTCTTGCAAAACTCGCAAATTGTTTGGCTCGCTTTTGCGGACGAAACGCTGAGGGAGAAGAAACGCACAGAGAGAAAGAGAGAGACGAACGAGAGGAGGGACAAACCGTGACAGGAGAGAAGAGCTGAGAGGATGGCGGCAGTCGAAAAGAGAGGAGAGAAGGGAGGAGCAGCAGCAGCAGTAGGAGGATGGGGCAGAGGACTGGCGGATTCGTCAGTTTATCAGAAGGCCAGGAGAGCGGCCAACAACACCGCGCGCTTCAGCCAGAAGCTGGCATGGAGCACAGGTAAGGCGGCATGGATTGCAGGCACGACTTTCTTGGTGCTGGTCGTGCCGCTCATCATCGAGATGGACCGCGAGCAACAGATGGTGGATTTGGAGAGCCAACAAGCCGGACTGCTTGGCAGTGCTCCTCCAGGCGCACCCAAATAAAAGAACCCACTGCGACCCATCCTTCCCTTCCCTTCTGCGACAAAGAAGAAGAAGACGACGCCCAATGCTGCAAAATTCTCGGCCCCCCCCGCCCCCCACCGCCCCCGCTCTCGCTTTCTCTCTCTCTCGGCTTCTCTGTCTCTCGATCCTTTTCTCGCTGCATCATCTCTTCTATCGGGCCTGTCTCGATGACTTTCTTTGTTTACCAGCCGCCAGTACCGCAAGCATGGCCCTCGATGCATGCATACAGACGGAGTTCGGAGAGGAGCAATTGGAGGTCTGTCGTTTCGAGGAGCAGCAGCAGCAAATTCCAGATGTGTTCTCTCTCTCTCTCTCTCTCTCTCTCTCTCTCTCTTCTGGGTGTTTTTTCTTTTGCAAACTTCGTTGCAAAACATCATGGAGCTTTGTTGATAGCCACAGTAACAGCAACATCAGCAGCTTACCTTTTGGGTGGTGGTGCTCTGATCTGTGATTTCTGTCTTCTGTGAATTGGGAATTCAATCTCCACACATGAGTCATCGTCATCAATACCCCTGAATTTCTTTGTGTCTGCTCTCATGGTCTGGATTCTATTAGTGGTTTTGTTGGGTTTGCAAAATCTGAATTGATATTCTTCATGTGCTCTGGAGTCTTGCTATTATTCCTGCTCTTGAAACTGGATGGATTCTTGTCTGCTTGGGCTGAGAATCTGGATTCTTATTATTATGTGTGTTCTTGAGACCAGATTCTTCTCTGCTTGGGTTGCAAAATCTGGATTCTTATATAATTCATGCTTGAGACTGGATTCTTGTCTGCTTGTTTTGTGAAATCTGGATTCTTATAATTCATGCTCTTGAGACCAGATGGACTCTTGTCTGCTTGGGCAGGTTCTTATTATTCATGCTCTTGAGACCCGATTTTTGTCTGCTTGGGTTGAGAATCTGGACAGGAGCTCCTTGGCATATCTAAAGGCAAAAGTACCATGTCTACAATTTGTAAGTAAGCTTCACAACAGACCCACTGGATTTCTTAGGCCAGATGACCCAGAAACTATTTTGCTACTAGAATCTCAAATCTGATTTCTGAATGTTTTCTTGCAAATATTTTCACTGAATTTTCTTTTCTGATTCTGGATTCGATCTGCTTGGGTTGAAAGTCTGCAGTTCCTTCTCTGTGTTTCGTTCATAATAGTGCAGAAAGTTAGTGCTAAGTCAGTAACTCTTGCCAACTGCAGCAATAAAAGTGGGAAAATATCAGCAAGAAAACACAGAAATCCAATTTGAGCTTGTAGTACCAAAAGGGTTAGGGTTCCTCATCATCTGTATGAAGAAGTCTAATGTGTCAGTTGTGAAGATTGTTTATGAATTGTTAACATGATACATGTCTAATGCAGTCCTCAAAAGTCTAACGTGTCTTGGTGCGAAGCTTGTTTACAAATGGTTGTCATGGTGCAAATCAACTGCAATTGGTTGTGAAGATTACATACAAATTATAGAGATTTGTACATGCAAATTGTCCCCGTGACTACAATTTGTAAGTAAGCTTCATGACACACCAGTGTTGGTCTGATATATAGGCACATGTGCCGCATATCAACACCAGTATCAAGGAACCTACCTACTAGGCTGGTATACCTTGAGGCAATACCATCCTTGTACAAATGCAAGCCTGGTTGGGATGCGAGTTGATATGAGTTTCAATGATAAGCATATATTGGTCTCACATCAGCAAAACATTGGTCTTGGACACAGGACCAAGCTAGTATGAAAATTTTAGAAAAGGACCCAATACCAGGGGCAGATTAGTATAGGCATTCAAAAGTTGATACTAGACTGAGCTACAATAGATCCATTAAACTTGGTATTAATGATGAGAAATGATTTTGCTACTACAAGCTACAATTATACCAATTTTGAGCATGTAAGTGTCAATAGCCATATATATGGCATGAAAGTCCCATAGCCATATATATGGCATGTAAGTCCCATGTAAGTGTAATACCTTTACACTTACATATCTGAACTTTTTACACTTACACTTATATTGTTGTTGTATATAAATTCTTTTTACACTTACTTTTACATGAGGCTAGTGTAAATATCTGTCAAATACATTTACACAACCTTGTTTAAATGTTTTGTGATGTGTAAGTGTACATATTATATATCCTTAATGACCATACCTTCTTGCAAATCCATATTAGTTAGTTGTGGGTGCATCCCAAAGCTCAATTTTATTTTTTTTACAATGGGCCATTCTAATTGGCCATTCACAAAAAATCATGATACTTTGATACTCCTCAAACATTAGCATTTTTTACGAATATGGGACTATGGTGGTGCTATTCCAAGGAATATCTTGAATGCACATTTTGCATCATCTCATTGCTTGAGTAAAACTTTTATTCCTAATTTTGTTCATCACCAATTTTTGGCCTGAACTTTTACAAGAGCTTTTTAGTACTTATTGTGATTTATATTAACGAATTTATTAGTTGTGATACATCCCAAGCACAAATGTTTTGATGGATTTTTTTTTCTTTTGCAATGGGCCATTTGGTTGGCCTATCACCAAAAACATTATGAAATCTCCCCTACCGAAGTAGAAATTATTATTTTCACATTGTTCTACACAATTACAGTGAGCTTATAAGTGTTTGTTTTACACTTGTATTGTTTTACATGTGTGTAAAATCATAAAAGTGTATTTATTTTAACACTTACACTATTCTATGAAGCATAAATAAACTTAAATAGTTTTTAATTTATGTGTTTAATCTTCTACATTTACACTTACATGAATGTAGATGGATATTAAACATTTACATGAAATGTAAATAAATTTCATAATGTTATTTAGATTTACACAAAGTGTAAATCCTAAACTAGTTACACACACAACATTCAATAATACATATGCATGCATGTGTATATATGTGCATATATGAACATCTACATACATATCATACATGGATGATAGCTTTCAAAAGAGTGTTTGAAAGATTTCTTATAGGAAAATAGTAATAACATGTTATGACAAGACAAAATGTGGCAGTGCTTAATAAAAATTTATGAAGTGTCCAATATGCTTTTGATATCTATGTTACATTGGTGCATTTGTTCAAATATGATCAATTTGTGTATGTTAATAATTAAGTTTTTTGAAATTTCTAAATGTATTTGTTATAAGGTTTTGTTGTGTTAATTATTAACTTGTTTTTATTAAATAGTATGTTGAAATCACCAATTATCATTATTGAAAACTTGGAAGGTATTTTTTTAAAGATAGTTTTTAATACAAAATTAAAATAAGATATTTTGATTTTAGGTGATTCATAAATTACAACTATATATATCACTTCTTGAATATTCTTCTTAAACAAAGATGTAATGAATTTACCACCAAAATGTGTTATTATAACATTTATTGGTAATGACATGGTTTTATCAAAAATTATAATTATTCCAAGTTTATTATTACTAGAAAAAATATGAAATTTATTTGATATAACATTAAAAGTTTCTTGATTTGTACTAATATTTTGTATTTTTTTTAAATTAAAACTTTGAGATCATAATAAGTTTGGATGTTTTTTTTTAAAGAAATATATGTTGAAAATATTATTAAGAAATTGTATAATGACATATTTTACTCAATATGATTTCAAAGATTCATCAATATTTCATATCATGTGGTTGTTTTTAATCAAACCATTATTTTTCCACAATCCATCTATTTGAAGAAAATTGTTCAACAATAGCAAAAGTAAACATAAATGTTTTTTGGATTGATTTTTAAATAAAATTGTATATGTTAAATCATGTTTTACTACACCATTATCGTTGAATGTTAAATGATCAAAGGTTAAACCTCATGCATGATGTATAATGTGTGTTAATGTCAATTAATAAAACATTGAATTTTTACTATCACATGAAACGGGTTGTTCCTTATTTATATTTTAATATCTTTCTCTTCTATTGATGTCCGTTTTTTGTCAAATATTTTAATTATTAATAAATTTGTGAACTTTTTTATTCTTATGTTGAATCCAACTTGAAGATTGTAAAATTTTATCCACATAATCAATTTTGAAAAATCCCATTAACAAATTGTCAAGTATTATATAATTGTTTGCACATAATTATATTTACATGTTTTTTTTCAATAATAATTCTCATTTTGGTTTGCGTTAATTGATAAGTCAAAATGAAAAAACAATGTGTGCACATGAAAATCTTGTGTTATAAATTTGAATATTTCACTCAATGTTTTTATAATGACATTTTTATTATACATGGTAGTTTTGGCATTTGTGTAAAACAAATATGATGATGTATCACCATAAATGGTGGTTTCAAACAACATTTATTAACAAAAGGTGATGGAAGGTTTGAAAAATAAATGAAAATAACATGACAATGAAAAATGATTCGTTGACCAATCATTATTCACAACATTTATGCTATCGAAAATTACATAGTTAAAATTCATCATGATAAAGATGATAACTTAAGTCACATTAACAATGATGATGATGATTTAAGTTTAATCTCGTGATTACATGAAGGTTTTTTTTTTAATAATGTTTTTGGTGGAGTTCATGATTTTCTTTCTAATCATAGTGATTAATGTTTGATTATGAATAAAAGGTTTTGGAAAACACAAAATAAATGTTCATGAATTATGTTTACATACCTTATTGATTTTTCTTCCACTCTTACACACGTGATTGTGAAAAAAAAAATGTGTGGATTATAACGTAATTAATTATACAAAACGAAGTGAATTATGCATATGTGTCATAAACTAAAGCTTTTGTAAAAAAAAAATGTTTGCATTATAATGTAATTAATTATACAAAACGAAGTGAATTATGCATATGTGTCATAAACTAAAGCTTTTGTAATAAAAAAAAATGTGTGAATTATAACGTAATTAATTATACAAAACGAAGTGAATTATGCATATGTGTCATAAACTAAAGCTTTTGTATTACACATGTTACATCGTCATCCAAACAAGTTCATTATGTTGTTTCCCACTTTATGACTTTTTTACATTCTATAACATTAGTCTTAAACCATGTTGTTTCTATACATAATTTTATCAAAACACATATCACACAACATCATACAACAAAATACTAACAATGGAACACTTTTTTTTTTCTACTAAGTAAAGTAGTTGAAATATTCAACATTTAAAAATGCAATGCATACACTTAAAGATCATAATGTCTAATGTAATGATTTTTTGATCTTTTTAAATTGAAAACATTCAAATCACTAACATTCCAAGGAGATATTTGTTTCAATCCCAAAAATATTATCATTTTCCGCCATATTAAACTTTACTAATGACACGTGATCATCAACGTATATAACAAACTATGAATCCATCGTTTAAATAAGTATCTAGGATTTTAAATACAAATTTTGAATTCAAATTTAATGTTCCAAAGATGAAAAGTTTTACAAATAGATTCAATGTATGTATACCTTGTGAAAAAGTGTAAAAGTTTTAATTGACACAATAATGACAATGAAGCTATAATACTTCTACAAAAATGTTACATTAGACAAAAAAAAATGAACATGAATCCCTTTCTAATAAAAAAAAAAAAAACTCAAAAATTAAAAGAAAAATAAATGGTGTAATTTTTTAAAAATTAATATGAATAATGTCATGTTTCGACATATGAAAACAAAAGAAAAAAAGAACACAAAAAATGTGATGTAATTAAAATTCAATTATTACAACCATTTTGTAACAATAGTTATAGTCATTGGGTTTGTTGATTTTTACCATATGTAGGACCAACAATATACAACATTACATTTTCAAAATAGGTAAGGACAATTACATTCCAAATTTGAAAAGTCATGCAATGTTTTTTTTCTTTTCATTTTATTAAGCACAAAAATGTATTAAAATTTAGAAAGGAATAAAAAAGTTAAACACAAATTCAATAATTAAAAATGATCAGTTATCAATGTATAATCATTTGAGTAAATGTGTGTTATTTTCCAATTTCATAAATCTCTTATGAAGTTCGCTTTTGTTTTTAATTTTCAACATGTTTGACATTTGTTGAAATATGTTCTTCATAGTAAGTGCAATAATAATTTGCACATGGCATATCATCCAATCCATCCCAATCATTTATTATTTTTATTATTATTAATCCATGCCAAATTCATGTCATGAAAATTTATGTGCAAATATAAAAACTGTGAAATTAAAAATAAAAGTTGCAATAACAAAAACTAACCATTTGTGGATTTGATGACATGTTTTTTTATTTAAAATGAGTTGATCATTTTCCTCTTATTAAAAAACATGCAACAAATAAAAGTAAGTTCCGAAATTGTTTAAAAAAATAACATGTGTATAATAATATGCTTCAAAGGTGAATGCACAAGTTTTGATTTCTTATGCATATTTTTTAAGCTTGAGATGTACCCATTTTTGTGCATTCTTTCATGACCATTGTTGTTATTTCTTTCTTCTCAATTTGTAACAAATTATTTAATACAATAATGGAGAAAAAAAATTATAAAAAATACAATAGAATGGAAGCCTCTTTATATTCATTTCCATCCCAATGTGCTTCCTTTTTTTAATGAATCACAATCAATAACAATCTCGCATTTTCTGATCTTTGTCAAAAACCAATTTGTTAAAAAAAAATCACATTTAAAATTAACTTATTGGGAAAAAAAATGAAATGTTAATTAAACAAATTAAACATTATAAAATGAATTAGAACTAACATTTGGTATACAAAAAGTTGATAACATAATATGTCACAATGTGTAAGCTCTATCTCTTTTGTGAATAGTTTGATATGCCATTTTTCTTTCTCATAATCTATAATTATCACTTGCATATTTATACAATAATGAAACTCTTCTTAATTTATCAAAATTTATTTGTGAAAATAAAATAAAATTTGTGGTTTATACTTAAGAGCTAAATTTCAACTCATTTTAATTTTTTATCATGGAGTAAACATAGTATTCATATAAATTACTCAAACATCATTCACTTGACTAATGTGTATCATTCTCATGTGTTTTTCAATATGAACAAATGTTCCATAAAATTTCACACATTTTATTATCCCATTGAAAATAAACCAACTATGTATTCATAACCAAATGAAATAGGTCGTTTCTTCTTGTTTTCAACCTCCATGTAGGTGTGAAAAAAATTTCAACTTGTGTGTGGTATTCAAAAAATCAAATAAAATTATGTCAAATTATTTTGCATCATAGTTCAGCTAGCCCTTATGAAATAAGATGTAATTATAACAACCAATGAAAACACATGAAAAAAAAACTTTGGTAAAGGTCAAAGATGTATGACCAACAAATAATTAAACATTAAACTAATTCAAACCAATCCAACACCATGGAAGCATTAGTGGTAAGTATAACGATGTTTATTAGTCCAATGGTTTCATCTCCATTGAAATATCAATTGAAATTTATGTGTCATCAAGTTTTTACAATGCAAGTGCATTAAATTCAAATTACGGGCACCTAATCAACGTAAGGTTTAATTGTTTGATTGATACAAATGCATCAAATTGCGATAGTGCATCAAGTTACAACTATTTGGTTGGTTGTAATTGCAACATAAGAAACATTGTTTATCATAATATATGTTTGAACTCAAATTTTCGTCTTCTAGTTTTATACAAATTCAATCCCTCTTAAAATTTCAAAAATTATTCATGAGTGATATACTCGAATGCATGTTTCAAACTCATGTGCACAAATCTAGAAATACGTTGTTCAAAGCTTGATGAAGGTCAAAGGGTCCAAAAACATATTTCATGGTTGGGCTTTTATTGAACTGCCCAAATTTTTCACAAGAAATTACAAAGAATTTTGTTACAATTAGAATTTCAATTTTTTCTAAATAAAAGTTGTTTATTGTTGTTTGTTTATGTGGACCCACATGCAATTAATAATCTTGGATTTTGAACCATTTTCTTATCTAATAACAGTTTTGTTAGATCTTGGAACAAGTTTTAAAAAATTTTGATGAATAGTGTTTGGGTTTCATGTTTATATGTACTTTCATTTTTTGTAATCATTGAGCTAAAATTTTGTTGGTTTTTTCCTCCAAAACCATTTTTTGGTGTGATCATGACTTTTGTTTAATCTTGGATTAAGTTTTTAGAATTCATGATCAAAAATGTTTCAATTGCTTATTTATGTGCACCCCCATCTACCATTTCCTTAGTGAAGAATCGAACTAGATATTGATTTCTTTTTATAATTTATCATTTGATTATGGCTTTTATTAGATTTTAAAACAAGTTATGGTGATTCATGATCAAGTGTGACTATTGATATCTTCTTTTGGTTTCTTATTTATCCTAGCTATGGAAAGACCAATACCATTAGTTTCAACGAATCCACCACTTCTAATTATCATTGCCATTAACACTCCTACACACACTTCTCATATTATTATTACTATGGATTATTATAATCACACCTAAGATGGAAGAAAGTACTTTGATAATAAACACGTTGTTAAACAACCAATACATGCATCACTCTTTAATCTAAACTTCATGGGCACGCCTAACATGATAATCATTCATAAGCAACCTTTCGAAGTGTTAAAATAAACAATTTCATGACGTGAAAAATGTAAATAGTTTCGAGATTTCACATATATTACATATCACAAAAGTGATCAAATTCATTACTGAAATCATTCAACTTCAACGTGTCAACCATCCCTAAATATCGATGGGGTCTTTTGGTGGCTGCATAAATGTCTTCCATGTTGCACAACATTAATGGGGTGATCATTTTTATAAAGGAACTTGTATCAAAATATGAAGACTCCTCCCCAAAGGATAATGAAATTAGTGCGGGTGTCTAAACTGCACCCCATGCTTAATAAAAACACTAGTGATAGTAATTTTATTATTTATGTCCTTTTTGAAATGAATTTTAACTTTAATTTCAATGTCCCACCTAAAATCTTTGGTAACTTAAATTTCCTAAACATGTAACAAATTACATTAAACTTAAAGAAATGTCGAACCTGTTATGACTTAACCTACCCTTTAGACCACGATTTTCATAACATAAACTTAAGGATGTTACACATGCATGGTTAGGGCACTTGCACTTACAAAAACATTTCACAAAATTAACATAACTTGGGCATATTATGAACATTACAAAAGTGATCTAAATGCTATCAATTTGATTTCACCATTATAAACACAACATGGGATGATTAATGACTGACTTCAACACATCCATAATAACATCAATTTTATATAATCTAAACCTAACTAAACCTTAATCATTACATTTGGATAAAACATAAATCAAATAAGATTTACAAAATAATCAAAATTGAGTGGTACCTTGTTCCATGTACAATTAACCACACCAACTACAACCCCAAAGTTCACTACAACAATAAATGCACATATAAGAAAGCACATAACCTTTCACCTTCGGTTTCCCACCATGTAATATGCACAAGTTTTTGAAAGACCAATTAAAGAGTTTATTCTTGTTCTTTAAATTGTTAACTAATGACATACAAGTCACAAAACCCCCTTACCCCCTAAAAATGAACTAATATCCCAACCAACACAATGACAATAAACATGCGCACCTAACAAACATAAGATACACAAATCATGTAACACGAATATCCACTTTTGTGATTTTTACATAAGAATCACGATAAGATTTCAAAAGTTTTCCCATTCACCAATGGCACAACATTCCACCACCTATTGGTAATGAGAATGGATGCTTACCAATACATGAAATAAAAAAACTCAACAAAAGCAACCAAGTGCACATCACAATTATGTGCATGTGAACATGCATTCAAAATTTTTTGTCTCCAAATGGCTTGAAATCTCACACATTAATAGTGTTCCTCCCCAAAAACTCATTACTGCAAAGGACCCATTATTTTGCCTTTGTACAAGTGAGATGTGAATTTCCCCAAAAAAATGAAAATTATGTGTGGTGACAACAATAGTTATAAGGGCAAACATAAGAGCACACAACACACATGAAACATTAATGGTAACTAATTAAACTTTTTCAAAGGTATAATTAAAATATGATTTTTTTTACTTTTATACTATAATTAGGCTTCAAATGTTAAGGTCTAACCTTGTTTTTCTTCTTTTAAAAAAAAATCACTCCATCTCCCCATTGAACATCTTGACATTTCCATCAACCTAATGTTTCTTTTCCTTTTTTACTTTGTCTTTCATTTTCATCACCCTTTTAATGTCTTTTTTTAAAATTAAAGTTGTTTCCATGGGAATTGTTGTTGTGTTGATGAAACAATCTTCAAATTTTGTAAATTTTCATTTTCGCCTTCTTCAACTAATTTACCCTTCTTTCATTATTTTCAATTTCCCACTTATTCTTTCACTTACAAAAATCATATTACAATATTGAGATAATTAAAATTATGAAAAAAAATCATGATTAATGTGTGAATTTTGAAATTAAATGGAATGTAGGATTGTGGAATCACATGGAATATCGGTCAAATCTGACAATTCTATCTACTAAAGTAACCAAAAGAAAATCAACAAACAAAAGAACAATTGTTATATTTTCTTTGTTGCATCAATCCAAATCATTTGTTCAATCCTACTTAATTGGGGTACATGCATAACTTATGTTTATTGGTGAAACTTCGCCAAATAATAATAATAATAATAATTGTACACATTATCACACACACACATATATATATATATATAACCAAAAATATATAAGGATCATTCAAATTTTGTATTTCATATTTGGTTTATAGTTAGATTTGGCTAAATCTTTCTATGGATGATTATCATTATGGCTATAACAAAAAACTCCTAAGAAAAATATTAATGCACTTTTGAAATAGTTGACATCCATTGTAACATAACCAAAAAAAGGGAGGGGGAGGAATGTGACCTTGTGAAAATCGATTGCCAAGTAATAAACCCATCACCTTCATTCAATGTTAATGACCAAAGTTTTTGGATGATGAAAAGCAAGGGGGTATAAATTGTCACATATTGTTTTTCAAATCCATCATTTTCTGAAAAACAATTTCAAAAAATTCAAAATTTGTAAGATGTTGACCTAGCTACTAGGTAGTTAACCATATTAAAGAAGGATGAAAAATGCCCAAAAAGATGGACAATGTTTATAAATGCATTGCTAAATAATTCTATATATCTTTTGGCATGTTCCCCAATGAAGCTACATAGAAAAAGTGAATTAAAAACTTGTTAAAAATTTTTTTATTAAAAGAATAAAAAAATAAAAACCATGGCAATGAATAGTTACCATAGAACTCCCCATCAACTTCATTAGCTAGTCACAATGCCTGTAAATAAGTATAACAACAATCAACTCAAAATTCCATGACAAAGAAAGAAGGTCTTTATCTCAAGATTTTGTCACAGGGCAAAATTCTATCATCTTATTGTATTACCTTCAAAGAGACATCATGTGCAATGAAAAGAAAAAATCAACAAGATTTCCATTCAAGCTACAACAAACTTGTGAATCTTGTGAACTTCATTTTATTTTATTTTATTATAGTAGGAAAGAAAACCATAGCAAGGAATGGCAAACTTGCAAACGGGCCCAATGAGCAAGTCGCTAATGGTGAATGTGAAAGGTATTTTTTTGTTTGTTTGATCTCTCCACCCATTACATAACCTCCTTAAATTTAATATATTCTTGTGTAGGTAGTAGTAATCCATTGCCCAAAAGAACCAAAAACCATATTTGTAGCCAATTCATTTGTGAAGCTCAAAAACCAAAGAATGCCCACCCAATGAAAATTCTATCACCACAAAGAAACACCCAAAAAAACTATCACCATTGACCACATTGTCTTTTTGAGATTAAAATGATTACATTTTGAATGTTTATTTACTTGGTTTAATGTTGTTACTTCTTTTCACTTTGATTGTTGTTTACTCCTCCTCTCTAAGAAATGAGATGACGATGCCCAAAATGTTCATTTTCCTCCCCTTCTTCAATTTTGTTGTTCTCTTATTCTTTTTCTCCATTTGAATATTTTTTGATGGTTATGCCCCCAACAACTTTAGTAGCTACCTTTGCTACATGTCGACCTTCCACATCACTACTACATATTATCTCACCATTGTTGCCCATTGTTCTCATTCTCTCAACTTCACACTTTGTTGTTCCTCCACAAACCAAACAATTGTATGGAATTGTGATTTCTTTTCTTCTATCTCTACAAGGATTAGGGTTTGGTGCCCATCTTTGTGTACAATCTAGTGTATAGTTCTCCACTTTTTTGTGATGTTTCCCAATGAATAGAAACCCCTTTACACATAATGAAAAAGAAAAAAAGGTTCATCCATAAAAAATAGTGAAATAGAGAGAAGCACACACTCAAGTATGTTTTAGGAATGGAGCTAGATTTTGGTTTTTTTCTAATTTGATTATTTTGGAATGAAGATGTTAAGTACAGCGTTGGGTGGGTATCAAAAATACCCCCAGGCATCATTAAAACATCCCAGTCTAAACACCTTAGGGTATCACCTTGAATGATACCTTGACTAAAAATTGGACCACCAATTCTCACTTATGTGAAAACTAGATTATGAGAACTAAATTGAAAAAAAAAGTTGAGATTTGGGTGAGGTCTAACCCCTTACTTGGATCAAGGTCTTAGATCTCAATGAACATCCAAAATAGGGTTAATATGGACTCTGGAATATGGAAGCATTACATTATAATGGGTACCTTCTGTAAACCCTAAAACAATTTATAAAAAAACCTTTTTCTTCTTCATTCCTCCTTTTTGTTTTTTCAGCATCATATGTTCATTGCTTGGAGTTGTGTTTGAATTGTTAGCTTAATTTTGAAGGAGTTATTTTTTATCTTCCCTCTACTCCCCCCCCTTTTTTTCCCCCTTCACATGCTTCGCTTGTGCCTTGTTCGATCATTGCCTTGATGCGTCAATCGTTCATTCATTGCTTCACTACCTTGTTCGTTGCCTACTTTCACACCTTGCTACCTTCATGCCTTTTTACCATCACATCTCATTACTTGCTTCAAATACCTTCTACCAACCCCCACCCCTTTTGTTGTTTCATTACTTTGTTGTTCTGTGCTTTGCTACCTTGTGTGTCAATAAGTACCCCCCCACCCCTTCTTTCTTTTATAGGTGTAAGAGTTTGGCGCTTGGAACAATAAGCCTCAACTAAAGAAAGGTAAGGTTTTTTTTTTAAAAATTTAAATTTGTATATTTTGTTTATGTGTTTTCTATTGCTTTATTTTCCCTTTTTAATAAGTAGATTTTTTTAATTTCAGATTTCTTTTCTATTTTATGTTTTTATTATTTGCTTAGGTTTGATTTTTTAATGGGTTTTTTTTTTAATCTAATTTTTCCTTTTGTTTGTTTAATTACAGGAATAAAATATAAACAATTTTTTATAAACAATTACCCTTTTTTTTATCATGATGAGGGAAAAAAATGAGTTAATTTTTTATTATTTTTCTACATCTTAAACCCCATTGTTTATAAATTTTTTTAAAAATTTCTCTTTTCTTTTTTTCTTTTGTTTGTGAATAGAGTTTAATTTCCTTATTGTGCAAATATTGTTGTAGATTTGGTTTTTGCATTAGCTTTGGACATACTCTTGTGAAAACTATCAATGGAATAGTCTTTGTAGATGAAAATATAACAAGTAACAATGAAATTATTGAAGTATGTATGAGTGATGTAATTTTGGAAGACAAATAAGAAGAAAACCCAAATGTGCACACAAAAACAAATAGGAATCTAGAATATGACACTAAACAATTAATGAAAATAAACCTCAAAAAGTTGCATGCTCAAAGAAAATATTTGAAATTGCATGGGAGAAATTCTTTGTGTTGAGGTTTTTGTTTTAATGACAATGCAAAAGTTAATATTGAAAATACTCAAATAATGCATTATATACCTTGTTATCAATATCTTATAATTAAAATAAATCCAAGAAATCAAGCAAAGAAAGGATTAATTTCTTATTACCAGACAAATGGAATAAATTTTCTTAAAAAACATGTGGATACAAAGCACATTCTTATTGCAAAGAGGTTTGAAGAAGTGAATAGTGTGTTTGAAAGTAATTGAAAAAAAGCAACTATCAATGAAAAGAGCAAATTTGTTTGGAGGGGTAATCTTTTGATTTTTTTATGTGAAATATTTTTTCAAAAAAGGAGGATGTGTCATGAAAAGAGTTCCTAAAAGTGCTAAGTCTTTTGATTGTCAAGAATAACTTACCAATTCATTCGCTAAATTGAATTAATTAATCTAAGTTTGGCTAAACTTGGTGAGATTTAAATGTTGCTAAAGTTGGTTACATTTGGTTAAACTAAATTAAATTAGCTTACACATGTTAAAATATGTTACATTAAGCCAAAATATAAGATTAATTAAAATAAATCAGGTTTATTTCAAATACACTAGGTTATTTAAGGCGAACTAGCCTTAAGTAGGTTAAATTAAAACTGGATTAAATTAAACTAAATTCACTTAAATTAAATTAAGTTTAGATTAATTCATATTAAACTAGGTTAAAATATAATAAATTAGGAATTAATTTAATTTAATTTAAGCTAAATTAGGCTTCCCATACAAATTTAACCATGTTAATATGTATTTTAGTTTTTTTTTAACTTGCTCAAACAAGGTCAATTAATTATTTCAATATGGTTACATTAGTCGTGTAGTCATATATGTAATCATAATTTATAATCACAAACTCACAACTATGACTATAATTGTCAAAATCATTACGACTAAAATCCACTTACAACTACATGACTATTTTGGGCACGAATCACAACATGTCTTAATCATAGAAACCACATTTTAATGTAATGAAATTTAATCTTTTAAAAAGAAGAAATTAATTAGAACAAAATTAATATTTTCACCAAAAAAATCATTGTCATTGGTAGTGCAAATTAGCGTGGACCCCAAATAGTAATTATACAATAATTATAGTAATGTTGTTGTTATTCAAAAAATATAAATAATTAGTATAATAGTCTATGTTGGAATATATTTGATTTATTTGAAATTATAAGTAATTTACTATAATGAATTTAATATAATTACAATAATTATATGAATGACTTTAATTACAATAAAATTACTATGAATATTTTGAATACTAATTTGAAATATAAATTAAAATTTATGAATATTAAATTCAATCATAAATCAAATCATTATTATAATGAATGTATAAATATTGTACTTATAATGATTTTGCAACAATTGTACATTATTTACAATATATATTTTGGAATTGTTGGAATTTTTTAATGATTGAAAAATTAACAATAATTTGTGCACAAAATATAACCTACATATAATTTGTTTACAATCAATATATATAACCCATATTATACACATGTACATCATAATATATACTCATGTATTAATGGGTAGATTACATTTAGTACACCATTGTAAACCCACACACTTTAGAATACACATAATGATGTGAACATCATTTGTTATGTAACATTTTAAGTGAATGCAAACCACAATGAAGGAGAAAACAATATGTGCATGTTTGAAAATAGAAAATTCATAACAAAAAATGCTCCATAAAAAATTATAATCTATATGATAAAAACACTAATTTTACACAATTTTAATGTTTTTAATTTTATGGTCAACCTTAATTCTTGTTTTGTGTTTGAAACACATTTTCATTGGATCATTGCCAAACTTATAATGTGTTTTCACATTTGCTCCCTCTTGCCCTTTATGCATATAACTCCCACATGATATTTACATAATTACAAAAAATCAACAAACTTATATAATTTATGATTTATGAAGCAAAAACACAAGTAAAGAGGAGATTGAATACCATGCATAGTATTGAAAGGACTCTATCATGATTGTTTACACATGCTAAATGCAAAAGGCATTTTTCCATCTTCAACTTTTGCATTGGCATCTATTCCTTTGTTAACAATCTCTTGAACAATGAACTAGTATATTCATATGAAGCCTAATTGGACAACATATGTTAAAATGCCAATGACATGACATGTTGAAATAACTTTGATATAAGTGAATTTTGATCAAAGGGTAATGATGATATGATCCAATGTGTAACATTCAATAAATTCTGCTTGTTTGCATCAAGACTAAAAGAAACCCCAAAAAAATGAAAAAACAAATATCCTTGTGGAACAAAAAAAAATTTAAACATTTTTGAAATGAGAGACACTAAATTCAATTTTTAATCAACTAAATTCAATCCAACAATTGGATTAGGATTCAATAAAATTGAATTCAAATTTAATCAAAGACAAATGGGATGCAAATTGGTGGAAAATGTATTCAAAATCTTCTTGTGAATACATGTTGGAAAAGAAAAACTTTTAAAAGACATAAATCTAAAAAGATATTTTTCCATGCCTTTTTCACTTGGGAACGGGCTAAATAAATTTCAATTTGGAATTGTCCAATGTATGATGATTTATGGAACTGAAATTTGTCTTCCTTAAACTAACTCCAATGAATCATTGTCACTAGAAATATAATTAGAGTAACTAAATATAATAATTACAATGATTAAACATTATTTTATACATATATATATATATATATTCAATTTGTTGATGGAGTTAGGGTGATAGGCATCCCTAGGCATATTCAAACAAATTTCTTCAAGTTGGTGACATTATTTCAAAGGATTCTTAAAGTGCAACTAATAGACATAAATATGGCAACATCCTCCCTTCCGGAAAAATTATTGTCGTTTTTTGGTGATTTTGAATGAAAAAACCCCTTTGTGTTAGTAGCCAAGATTTTTTTAAAGCAAAAATCTCACTATAAATCACAAAACAAACGCACTAAATCATAGTAACTACATATAATAATTTAAAAATTATTAATATCATTACAGAAATAATAATATTATAATTTAATTAATTATAATTATTTAATTAATTGATTATTATCTATCCTATGCTACATTATAATAGGCTACCTAGCATAGGCTAAGTAGGTAGTTAGGATCCTATTTATTTTGTTGGGGACAGGCCTTTTTTATTAGCTCATCCCTAATGGCACATGCACTATAGTGCATACCATGTATCGAGTTCATTGTTTCACTTACTTGTATACTTTCCAAGTTTGAAGTTGTAGATAAAGGATATGGGATAAATTCTAATGAAAGGGAAACACTACAACACTATCACATCCTTTGTCCCATACAAAAACATTATCATATATTCACACAATAAAATATTTACTATTTTCCCTAATTATTTACTACCTATCCTACTAACTACCTACTATGTACAAACTAACTTACCATATTAATTAATCAATTGATATAAAAACATTATAACATGTCCACACAATAAAATACCTCCGACTTAACTTAGCTACTTACTACCTACTACCTATCTTACTTATTACATATTGATTAATTTAATTAATTAGGTTAGGTACTTAATTAATTGATTAATTAAATTTGCTAAGTAATATGTAATAAGTAGGATAGGTACTACTAGGTAGTAGGTAGGTAGCTAAGCTAAGCAAGAGGTATTTTATTTTGTGGACATGTCATTGTGTTTAATATACAAATTGAGAGTTAGGAGCCCCATGTGCAAATCGAGTGGGAGGGCGGGAGTCGAAGGTCCAAGGTGAGAATCAAGAGTCAGGAGTCCCACATGCAAGTATGGGTTCACCCCAAAATGGCCTAAATGGCCTCATCCACCAATTAGTGCATTGGTGGGTGCTAGGTCACAATAACCCAATGCAATTGGATTTTCGAAGAAGAGCCTAGCTTGACAAAAAATTGTGATCACTACAATTTTGGGTTGAAGTAAATACATAAGCCCACAAAGCATGGGATCAAATCATCATCACTCTAGTAATAAAACAATTTGGCTAGGGATTAGCATAAGTGTTTTCTTCTTAGTCTTCCACATCCTTGGGCCACAAAAGGCTTTTTTTGCTCAATATTGGGGATTTATTGTCCATATTCTCATGGAATGATGAGCTCCCCATACCTGAGAGAGTAAGCCCAACCTAGCAAGGTTCCCCCATGATTGATTTTGGCTTAAGGTATTTTTCTTTCTTTGTTTCTCTTCATTTCATGAATTTTTTTACTGTCACACATACAAACAAATAGAAGCAACTCTAAATTAAACAATAATTTTTTATTTAATTTATTTAATTTAAAATTTATGGCTCGAAGTGGAGGTGGCAAAATATATGAGTCAATGGAGAAACATTTAGGGAAATTGAAGTTTGATGCCAAATTATTCTTGGTTACAACCATTATAACCAAAGTGCCCTTTGGAAATTTTGTAAATAAGTACAATCTATATGTTTTGGCTAAGGATACTAATTTTATTTTAATATTATGCCATGAAGCTTCAATTCATAAAGTCTTATCTAGCAATTATCTTTTTCAAAAAATTGGTAACATCCAAAACTTATTATAATCATGGAAACATGGGACATAACAAATTTGACATAATCTATTCATACCAAGTTCATACTGGCTCCAACCATTTGTTGTTTAAAACATTTACCCACATTTCAAAGGCAACATATGGAAAGTTGTTAAATTTGTGGATGCATTCACGCTATTAAAACCCACTTTAGGTGTAACAATTGCTTAATTTTACACTTTTTTAAGTGCTAAATCAAGTCAATATTTAAAATGTTTGGTAAATGTATACAACAATGTTTTTAATATAGTATGGAAACACTTGAAAAAGTTTGAAACAAATCTAATGAATATTGAATACCCAAAAAAAATATTTAACAATGTAACAAATGCCTTTAACACTTGAAAAACTCATAAATGACTCCTTAATGGACTTAAAATGACATATTTTTGAGGTGTTATTTAAATCAAACTTTACTATGATGGTATAATGCAACATCTTTGTGGGTTAAAAGGACTTTTTAAAGATATTTTAAAACTCACAAATGGAATATCCTTAGGATATTTTGAGAATATTTTAGAATAAGCATTCATTAAGTAAAGCACCAAGGAAGCAAATGTCCTAATAGCATGATTACACCCTTGTGTATAAATTAATAATTATGAAATTTAAATAATTCAAATACTTTGTATAAAACTTTAAAATGTTGTAAATAATGTTATATGTTTCATAGATAACATATTTTTTATAAAATATTTTTTATAATTACGAATAAATATAACACAACATTTATACAATTTTCATTGATTCGTTATATTTTTAAAAGGTGGGGAATACTATATGTATATAGATATCCAAAAAAACCACGTTGATTTTAAATATGTTTATTTACAAATCATTTCATGAAAAAGAAAAAAATAATCTTCAAGATATCATTGTTGTTCAAATGTACGAAATAGTGAAAATTCAAATGCACTTTCAGTCAAATTACTTGATATTTTGGTTTTAAATTTTTTATAGATATGTAGATTTTGGAAAAATCTTTAAGAATGAAATTTATTTATTTTCATTTGGACAAAGTATGAAAAAGATAATAATGGTCAAAGTTGGGTACTTTTGTATGGGCAAACATTACTTGTCACAAAAAACAAATAGAATCCTACATAGTTATGACATTCTTAGTGCGGGAATGTTATGGAAGCCCAAAGAAGCAAGAATTTTAAAGAATTTTATAGATCAACCGGTGAACATTCGGTAAACATTCGTGGGCATGTTAGGCTTACAT
>Ga0116227_10001875_pt1 | contig 47753 bp, 44 predicted proteins | sample S1TSphgellanicum_FD_89693 | JGI IMG/M metagenome (GOLD analysis project Ga0116227, IMG submission 89693) | Host-associated microbial communities from peat moss isolated from Minnesota, USA - S1T2_Fb - Sphagnum magellanicum MG | ecosystem: Host-associated > Plants > Peat moss > Unclassified... | reverse complement strand
TAGGTAGTTAATTAGGTATTTGGCTATGAAAAAAACATAGATAGATAGGTAGTTAGGTAGTTAGGTAGATAGGCAAGTTAGTAGGGTATGTAATTAATAAGGTAGCTAGGTTAGTAGGGTAAGTAGTTAGTGCAGTAGCTAGGTCGCTAGGTCAATAGGATAACTAGTTATTAATGTAGCAATGTTAGTAGGGGATAATAAATAAGGTATGAAAGTTGGTGCAGTATTTAGGAGGTAGGAAAGTGAGCAGGGTGGCAGGTCAGGTCCAGGGGAAAAACAGCCAAGAATCCAAAAAAAAAGAAAAAGGTATAGTGGTCAGCAGCAAAAAGAAATGGACTATGATGAACCCCATCTGGCGCCAAATGAAAAAATGCACCCCATCTAGTGGACAGAACGGCCAATTGGTGCATTGGTGGCTGCTGGTTCACTCTACCCGTCTTCACCTTATCTTTGGGTCTCCTTTCACCCCCTAACCCCTCTTTTAGTTATATCCATAAAGTAAGGAAATTTTATTAAATCTCAGTATGAAATGCTGAAATTCAGTACCAAATGCTGAATCTCAGCATTTAATGCACAAGGCTCGAGAGGAATTATAATAGTTGTACAGGTAGGAGCAGTGAAAATCTATGTAGCAGTTGTGGAGCTGCTTAGGAAAAAAGAAAGACAGGGTGAAAATTCAGGAACCATCCAAATTGATGGTTTTTTGAAACTCCCCCACCCACCCCCCTCATTTTCCTTTAATGCTAATGTGCTTTTTTGTAAGATTTTCTAAAATTTCACCTTGTGTATGACCAAACTCAGAGTACTGGTGTTATTTTTAACTGACTTTACGGATATCTTTAATGCCTTGTATTTATGAAAATTTTCAGTTTGTTGGCTCTATCTTTAAGGGGAGAGATTATGCAATGGCATGTAGTTTGTTTTGTTTTTTTAATTTTGTTTAGATCATTTCGATTGGCACAAATATGTGAATTGTAAATGGAATATTTTACAAATAGATGTTTATAACAATCTTTCTATTGTGATAATGTTTATGTTTGTTGGTCCTTTTTTATTGGAAGCTTTGTGTAACATGTTTGTATTTTTTTAATACTAAATAATTACAAAAGCGAAAATGGCAATATTTGTAGATTTGAAGTAAAGATAATGAACAAAATTATAGAATTGTAAAGATTTTTTTTAAAAATTCACAAAAAGGGAAAAAGTGCAAGATTAATTTGGAGAATTAACCAAAATCAGATAGTTAATAAGAATGAAAAATAAAACAATGCACAAATTTTAAAACCTTACAAAATGGGAAATTTTGTAAAATTGAAGTGAAAAACTAATAAAAATCACTTAATTGATAAAAAATTTCAGGATTAAAGAAATGTGAAAATTTGACAAAGTACAAAGTCAACAAAATGCAAAATTATAAAAATGTGGAATGTACAAAGTGTAAAATTGACAAAGTGCCAAACCAACAAATACAAAATTAACAAACTTATGAAGAATCAACATAATGAAAAATAGTTTTGTTTCACAATGTTAACAAGACATATTGTAGATATATGATATGCAAGTATATGGAAGTATGTTTATAGAAAATGTAGATGTTGATGGTTTTTGAAATCAATGTAACACAATAACAATATGTATATATAAAGAGGTTTACTCATCTTACAATATTGATTTAAAAAACTAACTAAACATATATATCACAAAGTACATACAAGACTAAAAATTATTTCATGCTAGTGAAAATATGAAATAATTCAAACAAGATTACAAAACTTTGAAAATCTAAATCTTCAAATAGGATTACAAAACCTTGAAAATCTGAATTCAAATAGGACTACAAAACCTTGAAAATCTAAACCTTAAAGTTGAAGTAAAGTCTAAAATAATGGGATCTTGAGCTTTGAAACTTTTGTTGTGGTTGACAAGTTCCCCAACTAAATTCAAGTGAAACGCCTTTAGCAACATTCAAATTACCAAGGACCTCAATACTAAACATTCATTTGTTGAATTATTTTGCGATGAAATTGTTTTCCTTCAATTTAAATAATGAAGTAGCCAATGGCACACTACTACATATTTAGGTTTTTATGTTAGTTTTTATGATTGAATTTTCAATCATATCAAACACAAGAAAAATTTGGCTACAATGAAAACAAACCAATGATTTAAGCTTTAAATGTGACTAAATGTTTAGTGATTAGGTGTCTACTTAAGTCAGTCAAACCTTGTTGAATTGATTAAAGTGACTATAATTTATGTTGACGTGTAGTTGTCCATTATGACAAAAATGACTCAGTTCATAACTGGCATGTGTGATAAATGTTATGTCTTAGGTGACTAAAAAATGGTATCTTTTTTTAACATAGTTGCCAAGTGGCATGGTTTTTTTTATTAAACTAACTAAAATTTCAATTGACACAAGTGTCAAGTGGCATGGTTTTTTAACGAAGTTAACTAAAATTTCAATTGATGTGGGTGCTATCATGTCTATTATGATTAAGTTGTCTTGCTGTCTAGATGACATGATGCCAAATGTCATGTATGTGTTGATTAATAGTGTGATTGAAATGATTATTGTACATTTATGTGGCCAATGCCATATATTTAATTTTTATTGATCTGTTTTGATTGGATTTAACTAATTAACAATATTTTGACCTACACTTAACCTTAGTTCCTATATGATTCACTTGATATATTTACACATGGCTACAATCACATATACTTTGAAAGGGAATTTAGATCCTCACACAACAGAAGGCATGATAACATTCATCCACTTGCAACATCTTAAAATGCACCACATATTACACACATGAAGGCATCCTAAAATATATTAATATGTCCAACAAATTGGAAAGTTTACTTGTAGTGCACAAAGTATAACTACTAGCATAAGACCTATAGGTTGCAAATATGGAAAATGTGCATGCTAATTACTATAATTTTGTGGTGAGTTTCCAAGGCCACAAAATGATATATCCAACTACACTATCTATGGTGTGGAATGGAGGACCATGGTCATGTTCTGGATATGGCAAATGAACACCAGCCAAAACACAAAATGTAATAGCAACATAAATATATTCTTCAAGCATGGTACAATTATGATGCATCACATTTCCACCTCCAAATTTGACAAAGTTGCCGATTGCATAATCCTTACATCCATGAGTAGTCCATGTAAACAACACATTGATTTTGTTGTACTACACACAAATGCACAATCCAATTAGATTAAAAAAATAATAATCATTGATTCAATATTGACAATTAACTGTAGATTTTGAATTCAAAAAAATATATAATTGATTTACGTTTGGGTGAATTTCTTCAACCAATCTATCAGTTGCTTCCTTTGCTACTAACCTTAAACCTAGTTGATAACTCATAGAGTTTTGATTATCATTTTTTTGGGGCCAAAATTGATGCTCCTAATGTTTTTGAAATGCCTCTAATAGCCTTTGATTTCTACATATCAAACACACATTATTAAAATTAGATATGTTGGTCTTAAGCATAATTATATATATATTTTAAAAGTTTAGCAACACAAAAAATTTGAAGTATAAATGCATAAAAATAAATAAATATGTGGGTTTAAAGGTTCATTGCCATTCAGTTAACCAAAATTAGAAGACCACACAAAAACCTTTATGGCAAACCAATGCAGGTGTTTTCTTGTAATTCATTGATGCCCATGTGGATTACAACCAACATATTTTTAAATACTTGGAACCTCCGACAACCAAAACAAGTATAGCCACAAATTGGCCAACAAATAAGTATCCTTTACTTTTGGATCCAATGGTTGGGGTAGGATATACAAAAATGGCACATTGCCAACACACTTGTAAGGGTAATCATCTATCAACAACATATTGTTCGAACTTAGTTTTTGAAATTCAAGGTTGACTTCTAAAAACACCCTATTCATATTTTTTAGTTAATATCTTTATTTGGATTTAGTAGATGTTTATTTCGTGTCACTTCACACTTGTCATTGCCCCATATAAACACAAGTTTCAACCTTGAGTTACTTCCTAACAAAAGTTCAACCATAGGTACAAGATTAGGTTATGTAGTTGACGACCAAATTGCAATGTCAAATGGTGAAAAACATAACTACAAGAATTGAAGTGAGTTTGGCCGAGGGCTTATTAACTTTTTTCCACATCATATTGTAGGAACAAGGGGTTTCCATGTTTTTGTAGATTTCAAATGTTGAACAACACATAACAATCCATTGACATCAAACACAAGTAGATAACGGGTATTGTTAATTATTAAATGGTTTAGAGAAGGATTACACATGTCTAACACCAACAACTCAAAGCTCACCTCTCTAGGGGCAACAACATGTTGAGAATTTGTCATGTGACCCTTTGGGATACTTGTTGACATTGTCATTTTGGATCCACTCCCCAATTTTTGTGTTCATGTATGCAATTGAGTTTGCATGTTTAAACTTGCATGAAAATGAAAATCGTGAGATGATTCAAACATTTGTACCATTCCCATCACATGGTCGTCCTTGACAACAATAGTTTCCTTTGTTGATGGAACATTTGTAATTAAGACACAACCACCCCCATCCTTTTGTTCTACTAGTGTCTACTCATCTTCCTTATTAATCCGCTCAAGTGGTGAAGTCAAGCCACCCCCCTAATTCATGCATTTGAAAGAAAATTGAACAAAACTTCATCATTAGAAAAAGATTAATGATTCAAAGATACTCTAAATAACTTGAATCCAATAGTTGTTTGTTGTCTTTAAATTGACTTTAATGAATCAAACAATTTCAACAACTTTGCCAAATGATGAAATTTTCTGCCAAATACAATGCCTTACCACTCCCATACTACCATCAAATGATCATAACTTGGCATCATTTGTTTCTTTATGCCCTTCAAATTCAAATTGAGTGCATTTAACAATCCCTAATGATTCCATATACACCAACAATTTTTCCACCATTGTTGATATGTGTTTTTGGCCTTGGATTATATCATCTTGGGTGGATTTCATCTTTTCACGATTACTTTCCATAGCCTCTAATTAAAGTTCAATTTCACTAAGACCACCAACTCCAGTGTCAACGTACACCATCATAATCCATACCATCACCTTCCTATATAAGTCAAAAAATAAATCAACACAATTTAAATGGCCATCATTAATCACTTGTTGCAAGCTATCATTTGTCACCTACATCATCTCTAAACCATCCAAAATAGATAACATATATATATGTTCAACTTTGTAACTGATGACCATCTACAATACGATTCAAATGATCATTAAATGATAAGATCATCATCACAGTTCAACACAACAATGTTGTCACAACAATCAAGGTGCCTTCTTATAAAGATTTACATCACAGAATGCCAACCATTCATTAGTAGTTAAATTACCACCCATTCTATACCACCAAAAGAATTATGTAAAATTATATATGTACATAGTTTGCAACTACATGACACCACCACATTAACACAATAACTAAAATAAGATGGATACATATAATGGGCTAGGGTTTTCAAGCTAACCTCATCCCCTTCCACCTTAAGCCTTTTTTGTTTGCAACTTTTCGCTCTATCACATTCCCTTTGGATCTCCACCAATGTGGGTGGTCTATTTAGCTCATTTGTCTAGATCACATTAGCCACATTAGTTTCTATCATTGATTAAGTAATTCAACAACACTCTATTTAAGTTTGTAGGTTTTAAGAAAAGTGCCAACCACTCCTCTAAACTAGCAACACCTAGTCATCCAACCCAAGAAACATTTTTTTGTGTTGCTTGTATTCCATTCATTCAAGCAACCCTTTCAACATTCTCCTCTTGAGCCAACACTTCCTTCATTTAGTTCCAATGATCCTCTTCACAATTCCATGGTTGACCTTCACCCTTTTTTATCTTTTACTTCAAATAAGCCCGCCTACTTTTTAGTACGATCATAGCTTGATATTTCATGTACTTATAAACAAGCAAATGGTCTAAGTACTCAAATGACATCTCCAGGGCCTCTTTTATTGCTTCTAATTCTTGAGTTGGTTGTCTTCGATGTCATCAATGGCATGATTTAAATTCAATGCATATCCTCAAAGGGCTATCAACCAACTATTTTTCCCACCACCTATAGGTCTGTCCTCAATATTACAATGCACCACTAATGTGACATCCTTACCTCGATATGCGGCCATCTCAATCCTTGACCTCAACCTTTTCATAACCTTGTCCATTGCACAATGTCATGCCCTTTGTTCAACTTGTCTAGAACAAGATGATGTGAAAAAATTTCCAACTTTACTTTTTGGTCAACCATGTAGCAACCAAGGAATTAAAATGTCATATTAAACAATTACTCAATGGGAATTCTTGCATACAAACCATGATTTTGCCACACACATACCAAACCTATTTTTTGAAGCTATAAAAAAATATTGATCCATTGTGTAACATCATCATTTTGGATTCAAATATGTAAAGGAAAACTTCTTGGACATCAACTTCAAGCACATGAAGTCACTAACAAACCAAACCTAAATGTTATGTTACATTCAAATTTAAGATACATGGATCTTTCACAAATATGTATTTCACCTAATTATTTAAGACAATTAAAAAAAACATATTTCCAATGATATGTTAATTAGGCCTTCAACATTTTTTGTTACATTCACTAATGCTATGAATGAATGACCTCATGTGCTACAATGTTTGTATAACTTTAATGGTAAAAAACTTGGATTCAATGTGCCATTTAATAAATTGGAACTAAACACATTATAGATGTTATACAATCTAATCCTATTACATTATTACAACCATTGCATGACATGTTTTCCAAAATTGTGCATGAAAGATGATACAATTTTTGAACCTTCATTGGATTTTTTCTTTGGAAGTGAACATGATCATGGATTTTTATGGGTTGCAAATGAATTAGCATATGGTTTGAACTTTAATAAAATAATTGAAAATTTTGTGGATAAGTATATTACATGTGATAGTGATAAATTTAACACCAAACCTCTATGAAGTTCAAAGACGTCATCACCAAAAAAATTGTAAAAATAAAAAAATCAACTTATTTGTTGTTTCAATTTTCCATGGCCACTATGAAGGAACAAAAATTCTTGAACTAATACCACTAGGAAATTTATTCCTTTTGGAAAAAACCCATTTAAATGAAATTAACAACAATTTTTTTGATGACCTTAATATAATGAACCTATAAACAACATTAACTATGTCATTTACTGCATTATTACAATCAATTTCCATAGGTAAAGACATGTACATAAATGTATTAAAAATGAAATTGAAAAAAAAAAACAAATTTTTAATAAAGATCTTGTAAAGACATACAAAAAAACTCATTTGTTATTCGTGTTGGAAATCTTTGTCACGTAAATATAGATGTTCAATTCATACTTGACCCTTATGTTGTAGCAAATTATTGTACATCTTATTTAACAAAAATTGAGAAAACCATTACAAGGGAATTAAAAGCCAATATTATGAATTCTAATGAAAATAACATTGAAACAAACATTGGCATTCGAAAAATGGGGAACATTTTTCACAATGTTCAACAAATGTTAGCACAATTAACTACATACATAGTATTATTTATTCCACTATACCATGCAACTAAAACATTTAAATTTATTAACACATCTCCATTGCAACAATGTGCATTTTTGCATTAAAGGATGTGAAATCATTGAAAGCACTACCTTCCAACTCTACAAATATTATGTGTCCATCAATTATTGATAAGTACATAAAATGGCCTAATTTTTTGTTTAATGTTTCTTTTATTGAATTTATTACAAATCACAACATGGTAAATGTCAACAAAGAAAGGCACAAATCTTATATAATTTATTATGTCCATTACAATGAACATTGTGACCCAAGACTTTTTATAATGAACAATTATTACTATTTGATCCTTTTTTATAATGAGAATAATTTCAAGGGCCACTATTCCACATGTCATAATGCATACACCATGCATGAAAAATAAATTAATTTAATGCCAAATAAATTATATATTGTTTCCAAGATGATAATACACATACAATGAATTGGGTAAACATAGAATCACAACACGGAGAATTGGCAATAACAGATGATACAAATATATCAATGACTATATTTTTTGATGCAAATGTTCATTTTCCACCCCAAAAAGTCATTAATTGTATGAGGTTGAACCATACAACATCAACATTGAATATGTTATTACATCACATATATGTATGTCGATCATTCTCAATTTAAATAATGTTGAAGCACAAGATTAAATTTTGCCTATCCACGGATTTCATTCAATGTTTCAAAAAATGAATGATGAACGTATTATATTTTATGATATTATGTTTATGAAGGAACAAAATCCAAATGAACCACTTCACTTGTTCATTATTAAAGGTGTTAGTACATGTCAAAAATTAATGTTAATGTTTTTGATTCAAGGTCTATTATGTTTTTACAACAAACATCCTCAATTAGATCCATTTTTGAAAAATAAATTACTCATGGCATACATTAAAAAAATAATTAAACATTAATGGAACCATAATTGATTCAAATATTTTGATTCCTTTTAATTGTAAAGATCTGGCAAATCATTACATTTAGAATGGTTAGATAATTTGATAACAAAATATGACCAATTACAATTGATGGTGTTCAAAATGAAATTTCTTTGATAAGCAAGAGGATATTAAAATTCACCAACCTTTCATTAAGATCAATTAAACGTATGCACACAAAATTCTTTGGAAATCTTGATGTCATTATTACAAGTGATTTTTATCAAATTCAACATGTTCGTGATGCACAAGTTTTCAAAACCAATATGAATAATTTTGATAGTCTAACATTAAATTTTTGGATGGAAAATCTCAAATGTTAAAAATTGAACCAACTCATGTGCCAAAGTGATGAACAATTCATCAACATATTAAATTGATTTCAAATTGCCACACAATCACAATTTGACTTAGATACAATAAATAATCATTGTTTTGGCACACCGTCAAAAGATCCAAAACTTCCATATTCATTTTATACAAATGAAACAAGGTTTAAACATAATGAATCAACCTACTTACAAAGTCATGGAGATGTGTACATATTTCATGCATAAGATAAACACCATGATACATGTTTTGAATCATTTCAATTGCAAAATGATCCAAATTTCACAATCAGATTACATTTAAAAGTTCAAATAAAGAAAAACATGTTGGTTGAACTTTGTGTTGGTAATTATTTAACACATGATGGTTTGGTAAATGGTGTAGTTAAGATTTTCCAAGCTTTAAATAAATTGTCTAACTCACAAAAAGTCATATGCATTTTGTTTAATAACCTTAAAAGTGGTCAATTGACAATTAAAAAAAATGCACACTTCTATAAACACATAATACATCCCATGTAGACACCTATAAAACCCATTTCTAGGGATATCCAAAATTAGTTCAAATTCAATTCTCATTATAACAAGGATGCAATTTCCTATTCAATTAATCATAGCATGCACCATACATCAAATACAAGGATTAACACTTGATCATTAGGCTTTTGATCCTAATGGAATTAAAAACATGGTTTAACATATACATCACTTTCTTGTATTAAGAACCAAAAAAATCTTTACCTCCTTCAACCTTTACAAATGAATTTTTTTCAAATTGACCCAAGTGTTACTATAGAAATGCATCGATTACAAATAACTGCACAATGGGATGTCTTAATTCCTACACCACATACACTTTGTCACCAACATGTTCTTAATTGTTTTCTTAACATTAGATACTTATCATTACATAAAAATGATGTTTTAGAATTTGAAAGCATCTCATATATTATGTTTCAATGAAACACATTTCAATCCATAAACATTTTGAATATTACTTTTTTCATTGATCCAAAAAAAAAAATTCAACTATAAGTGTATATGTGCATGAAATGGCAAGATGATAATATATGACAAATTCACAACATTAGATCATTAATGAAACATATATTATTTTGGGAGTCAAATTTATTATACAACAACATTCAATACAAATACAAAGAAAATTATAAATGTAATAGCCATATATAAACCTTCAACATTTTTATCTTCAACATTCATAAATAAAATTTGAAAGCTCTTGGACCTAATGTTGACATATTGTCAAACAATAATAATGGGTGATTTCAACATTGACATGTTTAACCAAACTTAACAAAACCAAATGAACTTAAAATATTTATGAATCATTATTCAATGGAATTTTAATTTAAATAAGTCAAGACAATTTATGGTACCCATATTGATCACATATGGACAAATGCACCCACCCAACAATGTATGTCAAGAGTTGTTCAAACATATTGGACTAATCACAAGCCAATACATTTTGCATTCAAATTGTCAAATCATGTTTCACAATATCATCACATAAGTTGAATAATATCCATATATTCTTTAGGGTAGAAACATTACACAATTAATTGTTTGTTTTTTGTGTTAGGTCAATTAATTTAAAGATTTTAAACTTGGTTATAGACTCGCACATTAAATAGTATTCACAATATACACCCATACAATATACAATATTGAATATTGAACAATTTTGTCAAAGAATATTCAACAAAATAAAAACCAAAAAATTAGGGAAATTGGCACAAGTTATTGGTTTCTTGAAAAGCCTTTGATGAGTGGGAGTTTTTGGAGGTGATTTTGTCAAATTTAGACCTAAGGTTGGAGAGATTGAATTTTGAGTAATGTTAATCAGTTAAGATTTTTGTAAAAAAAATTCACAATTCACAATTATTGTTAGTGCCTATTTGCATTTATAACATTTATGTGATCATATTTACATTTGGACCAATGAAAAAGGCCACATTAAGTGCCCTTGAATATGAAGAACAAAAATCAAGATAAATATCTTTTAGTTATGCATGCCCACGTCATTTCAAATGCAATCAAACCCATAGCAAGGGATTTATTATAAAAATTGATAGTATGTTTTTCTACTAACAATCAATTAGTCTATTTAAAGTTGGAACTATGAGTGCTAAGAAAACTGACTACATCTAATACATGGATGCAAAAAAAAAAGTCAACAAAGAAATAGATTTGAAAGTTCCACAATCATGGGGAAATTGCAACTTGGTAAACAAATCTATATAACATGAAATGACACCTTCAAAATTCAATCACATATTCTAGATAATTGGATTCATAGGAACCATTATTAAGGAAAAACCTTTACTTAACCAAAAAACTACACTTGACTCAAAACACTTTTAATGAGTTTCCTACAATAACTTGGCTAAATCTACTACCATTACCATGAAATGAGGAAAAGACCCAAAACCTTGTAGTATTACACATTACAACCTACCTTGTTGCATCTACCATCCCAACATTAAAGACCAAGTGAAAAATGCACCAAGCTTTGTTGTGTCAAGTTTCCTATGTGGAATGAGAATTAACGCAAAAATAAACATGACGAAAAGCCCAATGCCATTGCTTGAAGCATAGTGGTCCTTTGCAAAAGTTGCAAATATTTAGAATACATTTCCTAGTCAAGTTGTGAAGAAAGGTTACATTTGACAAAAAGAAGATGTAATAAAAAGGTTGAGTATGTTAGACTACTTGTGTCCATTGTAAAGAATCACCATTGACGTAAAACATTATCACACTTTTTCCTTTGTATATATTTTGGTCTCTCATTAGGTTAAAGAAATCTTGTTCAATGACAATGTAACGATGTCGTATGAACAATAACTTATAGAATTCGAAAGGTACTCTCTAGTTTGTTAGAGTAAGTTTGATGGGTGAAAGTTAGTTACCCATCAACCCATCCCTCCTCAATCTCGTTGACATTGCAAAGTTGTCACTAACATTACAACGTGTTCTCTTTGTAATGTCATTCATTATCACAACAATGCTTTATGTAAGAAAAAGTTATGTTGATAAACCCTTCTCCTATACAAAACTTCAAACAAGCTTCAAATTAGGGCTTATATGCTTTCGAAAAAAATTAATTGCATGCATCATGTTATATGAATAAGGTTTAATCCCAAAGATATAAAATTAAGAAAAGACATTATGACACCCTGAAATGTACCCCTAGCACAGAGGTTTACACTAATTGTTCAGAATCTGAGAGGCAGATTCTACACAGTGGAGATTCTATGTGCAGAACGGCCCTGCCCTAATTTAGGGGTTTCATTAAACGCGCTAGGGTTTGGAGAGTTAGGGTTTGGAGCTGAGGCTTTCGTAGAATGAGAGAGGGTGTTGCGAGAGAGCGTGAGAGCGAGAGTGAGAGATACGGGTCAGCTGGTGATGGCGATGATGACGAACGTTGTGGATGCGGCAAGCGTCGGGGAGGCGAAGAGGAGGAGGATGGCGGAAGAGAAGACGGCTGGAGAGCAGGAGAGGAAGACAGAGGAGAAAGAGGAGGTTGGGGAAGTGAAGTTGAGGCTTTTTGTAGGAGGATTGGGACCTTCGGTGAGCATCAGTGATTTGGAGCAGCGTTTTGCACCTCTAGGATCTGTGCACCATATTGAGATGATTCCCAGCAAGGCCGGCGTTGATTCTGCTGCTGTTGCTGGCGCTCATCGTGGCTTTGCTTATGTAGAGTTCGAAGCTTCTTCCCAGGCTAGCCTTCGCAAACTCTTCAGTGCGGTATGTGCAGATTTAACCTGAATTTTTCTCCTGCTCCTTTCCTTTTGGCAGATCCCTTCGTTATTAGCTCAAGATCAGAGCCATGCAAAGCGTTCAAGCTCTTTCCTGTGTGTCTGTTTTTGTCTGTGTTTGTGTCTGCGTGTGTGTGAACCCACTGGGAATTGAAACAAGGTTGGATGTGAACCTAAAATCGTCCTTGAAAGGCGAGGGCAGGGGATCTTGATATCGTGATTTACTGGTGGGCGTTTCAGTACAATGGATGTAAATGGAAAGGTGGATCATTGCGGGTGGAGAAAGCAAAAGAGCATTACATGGACCGATTACGCCGTGAATGGGCTGCAGCACAAGCTAAGGAGACAAGCAATGAAGACAATCTTAGTGCAGTGTCAAATACACTGGGAGGAGATGCCATGAACAAGCAGTCAAACCTGCCGACGACCAACTTGTCTTTCATGCAATCTGAGCCTCTAAAGATTGCAATGGCCTCCTCCAAAAAGGTGTGCTTATCTTCCTGTTCTGACACAATCAATCACTGGTATTGTGAGCTACAGTAATGCCTCTTCCACTTGAAGTTGCTTCCTGTCTTCTGCATCAAATAGCAGCCTTTTGTTTTCAATCTGTACATATCTGATGACTGTTATGCTGTAAGTCTTAAACCTTAAGTGGCGAAGTCAGTCAGGCTCTATCTTGCTGATTTCTCAGGTAGTTTTTGATAGACCTGAACAGCACACAATCAACTTTTGCACAACAAGCTTATAAAGCATGTAACAACCAATAATGAGCTTAATGCCAGAGGAATTAAGCAACAATTTATTAGGGTTTGAGAATGCTTGAAGACAGTTCAGGTATCCCTGTCATGATGGAGTCAATAGTTGTCAGTTTTGTAGCCATTGCATCACCAACTATCTAACTGACGCACCCATGGCAGGTGAAACTAATACCAGCAAAGGGATCAGGGAAACATAAGCGTAGCTTTCAGTATTTTCCAAGCCTTCCATTGAATGATCTTTCTCGAGAAATTCCTCTGCAAAGTCCTTCAAAGCTCAGCAAGCTTGACCAGTCAGAAGGTGGACATCTCCATTCTTATCAATTTCTTCTTTTGTCCCCATGTGATTCTTCATGTAATTGGAACCATTTGAAATTGCTGACTGTCACCATTGTGCTTAACTTGTTTTGCATTGTAATTTTGGCCAGTTTGATTTGGTGTTCATGGAAGTAAAGGCAGGCAGTGTTTTTGTTGTTGTTGAGAAATCTCCCATATGGTGGTCACATGAATGGTTGTGTTTTTCCTGAATGCAGGGGTGCAATTCATTTCTGAAGGTTTGATGCAGCAACAACTGGATGAATTCATTGGCAAGGATTTGTCTGTTTTGTATAATTGTGTCATTGTTATTGATTAAGTCCTGTACTTCAATATGGTGCGTTTGCAGTCTTCTTGATTTTTTGCATGCAGTGTTTAGAGTTCACAGGTGTGAAAGACACACTTTGCACTGGAAAGATATTACTTGGAACATGGTTCCTTAGAGAAATCTGCAGTTGTCTCTTTCAGTTTTACTAGTCTTAGATGCCCAACATGGACTTCTTAGGTTCAATGTCAGTGTCCAATGTACAGAGGCACATGCCTTTGAGTTTCACAAAAGCCCAACCTAGTTTCATTATGCTGGTATGTAGAGTTTCATTCCTTTGTTTGCAGTTTGTTAGACTGATATTGGACATGTCTCTGGGGAAATCTTGACCAGATTTGAATGCTTTGGCAGCAGATGAACATGCAAGTGTTGATATTGCAATTGAGGCAGCTGAAGAAAGGAAGAGACAGCTCAAGCTTCTTAGCAAGTTGTTTCCAGATGATGAACCCAAGTGCGCACATGGTTTCTACAAATCCACTCAATTTGCAATACCATGATCATTGTTGAAACTATGTGATGTTGCAACACTACATTGGTCATTTATGATCCTCATTGCTCTGAGGTGTTGATAAAAATTGCAGAGAGGAACCAGTACTGCAACCAGAAACTGCCTTGGGAACAGAAAAGCAGCTGGCACCAAAAAATGGAGTTGATAACGAACATACAAAGATAAGGGTACCAAAGACAAAACTCTCTGGGCAGCCGAAACTTGTCTCAAAACCTAGCACTGTTCCCACTGGATCTGATGACAATGTGCCAATTGATGAGGATAAAGTTGACTCTGAAGAGGACCCATGGATGCAAGGAGATGAATCAATATTCTTCCAATCTCAATCACCATCACCACTAGGTGCCACTTCAGATGCAAGCAAGTGGAGTAGACTATTCAAAGCTGCCAGTGTTAAGAAGTCCTCTTCACATTCTCAGAGCAGGGAAGGTGTTTTCTCAGGTATACTGGATGACTTTGACAAAGATGATTCTGCTGGCCCTGTGGCAGAACCTGCATCTTTGGATCCACATTTATCAGGTGAAATTACAAAGCCCATAATCCAAAAGAGATGGACTTTTAGTGTGATGTATGTAGCTTGTCACATTTGTTCTAAATCATGAAATTTAATTGTGACATACATATCTGTAGATAGGTCATTTGGATATGGTACAATTATATAGTGGATGCTAGTGCATTACATGTGTCTTGATAGGCAGTCTCCTTCTTGGGTTCATACCAGCAGATCCCCTTGGCTGTTATCTACAAAGTCCTAGGCTAGGATGCCCTATTAAATGTTGTAAATTCAGCATTTGCTTGCATCAGAAAGTCTCTGGCATCCATTTCCATGGAACTTTTAACTACTTCGAATTAGGTCTGTTATTTTTGTGTGGTTTCAGTTCTTCATGAGTAGCCAGCCCTTGAAAATAAGGGACTCTGCATCAACTTTAGTGAACTCACTGGCCTGTATGTGTGCAGTGTGTACAGAACCTCCTTGTAACATAGACATGTATTGAGTTGTCTCTGCAACTAATGAGGCAATGTATTTCAGGTTCACTTAATGTGGATTCAACGCTCAAGCCCAGTTTTGAACAATGTTCATCCCCTCAGACAGGTGCAAATGCTGAGAACACTTCACCTGGTCTCAAGCCTGGTTCTATGGGTAGTGATGCTCTCATTGACAAACAAGACCCCGGCACAGATGAGGCTGTGGATGGAGATGACTATAGTGCTGAGGAATCTAATGATGAAGATGAAAATGAGGGTGTGGATGAGAACGAGGAAGATTCAGATGTTGATGAGAATGGGGATGATTATGATGAGGATGATTATGATGAGGTTGCTGATGATGATGTTGATGAAGATCCAGATGATCGTGAAGATGATGATGATGATGCTGAAGATGTGGACAAGGAAGATGAAAATGATGAAGATGAAGACGAAGACGAAGATGAAGATGGAGAGGAGGGTGAAGATGAGGAATGGGTAACAGATGTCAAGGTTGTTAGTGAAGCTAATCCTCTCAATGGGGTGCCTCCAAGAAAAATGCCCCAGCCAGCTAGGGGTATGGGGGTCGCTTCTAGTATCTCTCGGAGTGCTAAAAGCCATGTTCGAGAAATTGAAGGAAAAAAAAATGAGGTAAGTGTGGAGACAGAGAAATCAAAAATTGTGACAGACCCAAAAATTCATGGTGAAAGAGACACAAAATGGGTCCCAAAATCTTCATGGAATTCACTCATTTGTCCAGATGTGCATCCAAACTTCTCCCTCCAAAACTTGACTGGCAGCATGAAGCCAGACAAAGGGTCTACACATGGAAAAACTTCAATCAAACATTTGGGAAAAACTACACAAAGCCCAGAAGGTTCTAAGTCAAGAAAAGTTCTGGGAGAGAAGCGTTACAGAAGTGGAGGAGTTGAAGGGCCAAGACCTGAAGCCAAGAAGAGGTCAGATGGGAGTTCATTTCTGAAATCAACAGTTGCTGAAGGGGAGTGGGTAGCATCAAAGTCAGAGCTGCAAGTAGAGATTAAGGTGAAGCATAAGGTTGCTGTGCCATCTACAAAAAAGCTTGGGGGACCTGGCAGTGCAAGAAAGTAGTATATCTTTTTGCTCTCATTCTAGTTTTGTACAAAGCTGAGACTTTTTCCTAATCGTGGTGGGCACCCTGTCTTCAGCCAGATGGAGACTCTGAGCTTATCCTCCTGCAGTGAAAGCTCCTCAATTCTTCTCCCAAATTTTGTTAGTGTATACGAAGAATTCATGGCAGCTCTATTTCCAGTTTTTGAGGTGTGATTTTGTAAGGTTGCGGTCTCTTTCTGTACTCAAGTCCTCAAAGACACTTGCCATGAGTTCAGACATTCAGATAAGTGACTTTCATTGACACTCCTGTTAGTCATGCATTGTAAAGAACAGACCATTCAAGGATGTGAAATGTTAATGTCATTTTCCTCAACCGTTTATCCTTACAGCATTCTTATGACAAGAGACTTGTCAAAGTGGGTATGGAAGGTTATGTGAAGTAGTATACCTCACAAAACTGTACTTTTTTGGGTCTCTCGGGCCTCCACTGGACCATGCCATCCACAAATGCACACAAACTAAAAACTTACTTTTCAGGTTACTTCTGGCTGTGTAAGACTCACAAGATCCAAGAATCTTATTATAGTCACATTTTCAATCTATTTGTCCACTAATATTTGGATCTTGACCAAATTGTATTACCTTTATCATTCCATCAATAATTAAATTATTTTCATTAAATGCCATTTGTTCTTAAATCAATTGCTTGTAATGTAAAAAGTTTTAGATTTGATATTATCATTGATTGCTTGCCCTAAAGCTTGGTTCTACAATGTGCTTAAGTAGTGCAAAATTACATGGCAACCCCTTGCGTCAACTTTTGCTTTTGTCATAGGTTGGAGTTGGAAAATTGACAATAATGAAAAACTTTGCGTACATTTTCCTATTTAAAACTTTTTTTTTTGAGGGTTAGGGTTATAATTTATTATGTGAATTGTGCATGAAATGATTACCTAGTGATGATTTTGAATGTGTATTGTGATGAAGGTGCATTCAATCACATTCAAGCAACCTAACAATGTTATTAAAAAGAATTGCAAATCCTTTTCTAATGATCTTTCCCCAAAATAACATTTAAAAAAAATTAAATGAATTTTTTTGCAACATGTTACCAAATATAGTTAGAGTTTTTAATCATATAAAAATATGTTAACTATTTTAAGATTCATTTTTTAGTATTATAATTTATAATTTAATTTTATATGTCATGTACATTATCCCCCATTTGCATGCAATAGAATAGTTTTGAAAATTTGAGATTTTAAAATATATTTGTAATTAATAATAATAATTTCATTTTTTAAATTATGATTTTTTTTTGAATGTGCATAATAAATTATTATCATCTCAAAATTTTATAGTCATTTTTATTATTAAAAATTCCATAATTTAATCCTTTGCATAAAAAATATTTTACATAGTTATTATTTAATTTCAAAATTTTTAATTAAAATAAAATTTCAAAATTTAAAACTATGATTAAATTTTCATGTTAAGAAAATTAACACAACTTCCCATCAGTGATTTTTCTCATGTAGCACCATTGGTTAGCATCCCAAGAAGGATTTAGCATCAAATGGCGGTAAATTTTTTTGTATTCTTCCTTTTATTTGGCGACCCACAAGAGGATGGCTTTAAAATCTAATGAAACTAGTTGAAAACCTCTATGTGTTTGGCGATTTTTTCAAAATTTTAAGGAATCTATGACAAAATATTCTTTTAAAATTTTTATTTCTCACATTTTGGCGAAATTTTGCCCAAAAAAAAAATGTTGCCTCCCATGATTACCATGATTTTCATGTGGCAATGCATAAACATATGTACAAAATTTACAAATGTTCGCTAGGATTTGACATAATTTTTGACTCATTTAATTGTGATCACACCCATGAAATACAAATTGTCCCATGCATTAACATGCATTTAAAGCACACTATCAATTTTGTGTTTGTTCTTGATGTAGGTGTTGCAAGCAAAACAAATCCTCTCACTACAATTTCATCATCACAATAGAGTTATCCGTAAAGTCACCCTTTGTTTCACCCCCATTCTCCTCTACTTTTGCCCCCTATCCCCTCTTTCAGTGATATCCTCAAAGTAAGCAAATTTTATTAAATCTGGGTATGAAATGTCGAAACTCAGCATTTAATGCACAAGGTTCGACAGTAACTATAGTAGTTGTACAGTTAGGAGCAGTGAAAATATATGTAGCCACAGTGCAGGCGATCAGGAAAAAGGAGACACAGGATGAAATTCAGTTTACCACCAAAATTGGTGGGAAAACTAGTTTAGGTCCCAGTTATTTCCTTTTGTAAAATTTTCATTCCCAGTTATGCATTTGATGCCCTACTATGCCGAAACTGGCCATTCTTGCCCTCTAATCGCCTGACTTTAGGGATAACTCTAATAACACACAAAATCTTTATCACCTACCACAAACTACTTTTCCATGATGACACAATCATATGCAAGAATTTTCATTAATTTGCACAAACTTCACCATTGACGATGAACATGAACCAAGCTATTGTCAATGAACATGTACCAAGCTATATCGTCAACGAACACATACCAAGATATTGTCAATGGGCAATGAACATCTACCAAGCTATAGAAGGCATGGTGTCAATGAGCTTGGTAGGGACATGAGGCAATACTGAATTCCTATTAGCCACAAACCAGACTTGGACCCAATTCCAAGACCATTCTGGTACAAAAGTTTTGAAAAGGGCCCAATACCAGCTTTGTAGGGACTTAAGGTGATACTGATTATAAAGAATAAACTTGCTTTACACTAGTTTCAATATTAGGTGCTCTATGGATCTCCTACCAGCCACAAATCAGCCCTTTAACCCAATTCCAGGACCAGGACCAGGAAGGTACAAAAGTTTTAAAAAGGACCCAATATTAGAACCAAGGTGAGGTGCCAATTTTTTTAAAAACACCGATTTTTCCCAATAATACATTGAACCTCCATGTGTGTATGGTCGTCATACATGTGCAATTGAAAAGAGTCAAAAAAATGGGTTTTAAAAAAAAGAGCCAACAAGTGAAACCCATGTGAACAAAGAATTCTTGTCTTGATAGAAACCTAAACCAAAAGTGTATATGGTCGTACATGTGCAATTGAAAACAATAAAAAAGTGAAAACCCATTGTGAATCAAGAGTATTTTTGTCGTGATAAAAACGAAAGCAAGAGTTGTGACAAACAATGTGAAACCCATTGTGAAAACCAAGATTATTCTTGTCGTGATAAAAACGAAAGCAAGAGCCGTAACAAACAAAAATTAAACCAACACAACATGCGCAAAACATGAAGTACATTTTCAAATTAAGCAACAACAACCCAAGGCATAAAGAACAATGCATCCACCAACACTTGCAAACTTTGCTACATAAGAAACTTCAAGTCTTAAAGATCTTATTTAAGTTAAGATCTTCAAATACTAATGAATTGAGCAACAATGACTGAGACATAAAGAATAACTCATTAACCGACACACGCAAACTTTGTTACACAAAAATCTTCGAGTGTCAAGATTTTGTTTAAAATCTCAAATACAAATGGAACAATGTGACTTCCCTAGTGTCCAATACTTTTGAAGGTTTAGGGTTCATTGACCGACACATGCAAAACTTTGTTACACAAGAATCTTCAAGTCTCAAAATTTTGTTTAAGATCTCTCAAATACAGATGGAGCAATGTGGCATCCCTTTAGTGTCCAATATTTTGAAAGGGGTTTAGGGTTCATTGATAGACCACATGCAAAACTTTGCTACACAAGAATCTTCAAGTCTTGAAATCTTGTTTAAGATCTCAAAATGGAGATGGAGCAATGTAGCATCTCTCGTGTCCAATATTTTATAAAAGGGTTTAGGGTTTTAGCCTCCTCCTCAAATACCCAATACTAGTACCAGGCTAGTATATTTATATTGCATACTGCGCTGGCATGAAATTTTACCAATACCCAATACCAGGACCGGGCTGATGTGTTCAAAAAATTAATGCCAGACCAACATTACCCTAGTGGGTGTTAGTTTACTGTGGCTGTTAACTCATGGTAATGGATTATCCTTTGCACAATAGCATTCCGCAATCCAAGTTGTGCACACACAGATTCACTACTGCAATTTTTGCCTTACCTTTTTTTTTCTGTTCACTATCGTCGTCTAGGGTCAATTTCCACATTGACAAAATGAATAATTTTTTTTGAAAAATAAAAAATTAATAAAAAATTTAATTAATTATTATTATTATTTTGAAATTACTATATTTTCCATGATTTACTATGATATTGTCGTATGAGTAATAAAATTATTTAGAGTGATGATTTTGAACATGTCTACTTCATATTTTTCCACAAAAATGTGTTTCACCATTTTGAGGATTATTTAATGATGAAACTGACCTTAGGCTAAGGTATGTCTTTGGTTAGGTTTAAATTGCACATTTTGTTGGACTCTCCATGCTCAAGAAAGTGTTTCTTGGGTGTTGAGGGACAAAACTGGCTCCCTTCCAGCATGCACCCAATAGACCCAGTTTTTTTACCCAGTCTATATAAAGAAAAGGGTTATAATCCTAGTGTACTAATATACAAAAGGTGTTGAATAGGCTTGTTTTTAGGGTGTGAAAAAAAATGTTATGGCTTAATTTGGTGATTTAATTTTTTTTATTAATATGTAACTTGAGTGAATTATAGTTAATTTTTTTAATAGCTATTTACAAATAGGGTCCCAACATGTTCCCCAAGTTCCCCATGGTTTCCCCAACATGTTCCCAATAACACCTAACTTTGGCTCATATTCTTTGCCCAAACCTTACCTCCCGGAACTTGAAAACCTATATAAATTGGCAAATATAATTGGGACTTGGATGTCTTTAGGTTTGGAGTGAATTCTTCTATAGCTAATGGTGGGTCTCCAAATTCGAATGTTTTAGAACTTTTTTTTGTCAACAAGGGTCCTTGCAAAAAAAATAGTTTCTGAACTTGAAGGCACCCTCAATTAATTAATAAAGGTGAGTAGATATTAAACAAGCCAAAGAAATTAATTGTGCAAGGAGCATGTTTCACCCCCACCCCTTCCCATTACCCTTTTCTTTCACAATCCCAATGGCCTTATTTGCCTAACCCCCATGTCATCATGTTATGTTGAATTCATATCCTACCATGTCATCCCCATCCTCATGGAAGGCATGCAAACAACATAGGATGTTCCTTCCGTTAGGGTTTACATTTCCCAACCCTTTTGCACATGCATTTAGTTGTGTTCATTTCCATTTTCATTTTTTGGTCGTGTTGCAACTCTAATCCTTCTAGTCTTTGAATAGAGTTTCAATGCTCCTTGCAAGTTTGATTGTGCAACAACTTTTGTAACTTCAATGCTATGGATTTGGTGTGTGCTTTTCTTCAAACACAAATTTGATGTGAAAGTTTCAATTTTGTTCTTGGCCTTGTCTTGGTTTGGTTGTCATTGAGTTGCTTGATTTGAGTCTTTTACCATGGTTACCTCACAAATATGTAATTATTAACAATTTGCCAGTAATATATTTGCAAACATTTGTGAAAGTGTTAATAGTTAAGTCACAAAAAAAAAAAGATATTTCGTAAAATTTCAATCAAACAATGAGAAAAATGTTGGGTGAAAGTGTTGCAACTTTCAAGTTTGGATTTAAACTTACATGTTTTCTTATAAATGTTTGAAAAATGTTGAATGTTTTGTTGTGCTAGGGTCATGATCTTTGAAATGCATTGTGCAAAATACATTGATCAAAATTCACACATCCACTTGCACAAAATCAATCAATCCATGTGTGTTCGTCCAAGAATTCCAAGTGGGTGAATTTCAAGTTTTAATTAGGTGATTATCCTTTTCTGAATTTGATGCATGTTGTAATGTAATGTGGGTTAATGCATAACATGGCAACTATTATTGTAACAATGTTGGGCAAAAGATCCACAATCATGTTGACATTAATATCAAACCTTAAATTTGATGTTGCAAACCCATGAACTTTAAATTCATAGCAAAACTTTAAAATAATGTAGAGGTTTGAAACCTTCAAATGAGTAAAAAAGAAATGTTGGATTTTTATTGCAAAGTTTCAAGTACTCACATAACAAATTTCTTGAAATTATTGTGATATACGACTTAAGGCTTTATTAGAGTTTTTTTGGACATAATTATAGGTATAATTGGTTGTCAAACAATTCCTTCAAATGTGGTGGTGGGTCTATGTTGTTTTAGGAATCAACACAACACTGAATGGCAATTGGAAGAGTTTGGTGTTTTGGAAATTATATTTAATTTGGTTGTAAAGAATGAGATAGGAGTTCTAGTTAGGTTTGAAGGGTTGTTGAGGTATGTGAAATTGACACCTATTTGATTTATAGAGCTATGAGTCACTTTAATGAACTCTTATTGGAGATGTTTTTGTTGCATGTGACCCCATTAAATGTGGACAAGGATCTTCCCGATTTCCAATGTGTGTATTGTGGAAGGGGATGATCATGAAATAAGTTGTGACTTTCTAACCACAAATTTGAAAGGTGTTTGGATCACTCCAAGTATTTCAAATGGCATGTCCATGGTGGATGTGGCATAGGAATACTTAGATGTTGAAGAATCCAAAGTTTCAAAACATATTATTAAGGAGGTTAAGTTGCCTCTTTCAATTACTCATTTTATAATTACCAAGGTTTATAATATAGGTGAGATTGTTAAGCAAGTATTGACCTCAAATGATCCCTAGTTGCATCCCAACTACCATGCACAAAAATGGGATAACAAAGGTATCATCCTCTAATACACACTAAAGGCAACAAATAAATACTTGTGTAATAAGTTCACTTCATTGCAAATAGGGATTAAAAGGTCAAAGTGAACTTGGGATGCTTTCACACATCCATCCATCTTCATTGCACGTGAATTTTGATCTATAGGACTTGCACACTTTGAAAAACATTCAAGATACCCAAAATCATTATTTGAAACTTGTGAAGGACAAAGTTGATCAACATGTAATGGTTGAATAGGAATTGTTCATACTTGTACCGTTCAAGTTACCACCTAGCTTGTTTCATTTGCTTCCATACATGTTGAAGAAATTTGACTAGGAAAACTCTTCTCTTAACAATTTCAAGGCCCTCAAGCTATTGAGCTTGTCCAAAAGGATGGGGTGAATGGATTGATAACATGTTTATGGCATTGCTTGGGTTGTGGATTCACAAATACGTAGATCTTTTTTTGCATGTTATGTGGCCTTCAGTACTTGTGAGATGGGAGGTTATGGGTGCAAAACATGAGAAGGTTATTAAAAAAAAGAAATGCAAAAAGGTAAAGTGAGGGGAAAAAATTGTAGCATTGCTCTTGTATTGATTTCATTAACAACTATGGACATATGCAATGTTATAAGGAAATGGATTTGGTGATTGTCTTCATTGATGTGAATAGGGTTTCAAATCCATGCAAGTTAGACTCATGGCATGGTGTAATGACCCATGGGATGGGATGATATGCAATGGTCAAAATTTTCATCCCATGGATGATGTGGGGGTGGGGGATTCTGTTTTGCTGATATCATGCTGTGGAGGCAGCAGTATTCTCCTACTCAGTTAGCTCAGTTGCTATTTTTTTCTACCTACCTAGTAACAACCCACAAGCGGGTTTTAAGGAGGTAGGTTGCAAAAAACAGCCCTTACTTATGTATAAACCATCTACTTACCTAGTAGCTATCTATTTTCCTACCTATCTACCTATATATGAGACCTATTTCCTACAGAAGTGGTTACCAAGGTGAAACCATATACTAACTCATTTGAGGTTCACCCATAACTGAGTAATAACAGGCATCCAGTGGATGGTGTGCTGGTGGGTGCTGGTTCACTGTGGCGACACATCAGTTGAGGTTCATCCACATCTGAGTAATAACGGGCTCTTCTGCAACCCCACCCATAAAACTGAAAGAGGGACTGCAAATAGGTGGGAAAACTACTAATGGCAAACCACCTGGACCAATCATTATGATTGGCCAATAAAAAAACCAAGGACCAACATATTTGTTACACTCTTCTCTAGCAGGTGCACAACTTTGCTGCGGTTTTTACTGTTCTCAACAAACTGAACTGAACAAATATGCAGGAGAAAAACCATTTTCCTGAGCCACTATTCTATTCTTCATCCCATTTTAATTGTGCAGGGTCAGATACTGAGCACCTGTGGGGATGCTCTTACTCATCAACAATTTCAAACCCAACACAAGTGAACCTCAAACAAGTAACCCTAGTACCTTGGCCACTTCGACACTAATTATATTATTTTCAGAACTGTTGAAAATTTCAAAAATTATTTCTTTCAAATAAAAAAATAATGTGAGGAAAATAGTGAATATTTAGGAATATTTCATTTGTTTGAAATGAAATATGAAAAAATATTTAATTATTTGACGGACATGTGTTGAAATGGTGAACCTAAAAACAAATAACTTGCATTGCTCGTCTTGTTTTTCACAAAATTTTGGATTTTTGTTGTTTTTTGGAAGCACAAGAGCATACCTGACCCTGACAAGCTGTTGGCACCTGCAAGTCAAGCTCATTGGCAGACATCTGGCAGGGAGTTTCATCTGCACACCACTGGATTCGGAATGTAGGACCTTTTCGAGGTCCCAAGCTAAAGACCGACGTCATGGGCTTTATACCAGCATAAGGGCTCACACAATGTGGAGCCGAGCATGGAACTCCACCTTTGCTTGGTATGTGACCCTGAAAGTTAAAATTGAATGAAGAGAAAGTCCAAACCATTTTAATTTTCAAAATGGCTTTGGCCCAGCATTTTTGCACAATTTTTTCTGAGGCTGGTAAGAGGCACAGCAAAAGCCTAACGCCTGCTAACTTAGAGAAGCATGTAATGAATATGATGTGACTGCTGTTCCCTGTTTCTCATTGGCCAAACATAATGATTGGTTAGGTAGGTTCTTGCACCCCTGAGCTCTGCTCTGCTCTGAGCAAATGTTTCTCACATCCAACTTTAGTTAGTTACTTTTTTTCCCTCCACCCATAAAACTAAAACTGGGATCCCAAACTACCCTAGCCTAAGGGTCAGTTTCCACATTGACAAAAACGAGTAATTATTTTATTTTCAAAAAATAAATTCGTTTTTAAATTTTGAAATAAATATAAATAAATAAATAAATAAATAAAAATTTATTTTTAAATTTATTTTTCCATCATCTACTAGAATATTGGCATATGAGTAGTCAGAATGTAGCCTATGAAGGTCACAATTCCTAAGGCGAATTGGACATGGTTTTTTTGTTTTCCAACACCAACTTAAAAATGATGCATGAGGGGGTCACCATGAAATTCCCAACTTCAATTGGTGGGTGCAAATAAGGTTAACATTGAAGTACCTTGGTGGCTTTGACTCAAACTATATATATATATTTTTAATGGTGACAAGGTTTTTTTTTAAATTAAAAAAATATTGAAGAGATAAATTAATTTTTGTGAAGGAAAATGAAAGAATATTTGTGAAATATTCTGAAATATTAATTTTCTAGGAAATGGAATCGTTCAAAATTAATTAATTAATTGTTAGACATGTACATGTGTGTAAGTAAGGTGCCAAAGCACCCCCTTATTTATGGATGACCACATTTTGGAGAATAGATGGGGGTGGGGGTGGGGGCTGTGATGGGTAGGGTGTTGAACTAGCTACCGTTGGTAGCCGTCCAATGGATTATTATTCGGCGCATGTCTGAAACCGTCGGATAACAGCAGCCAAGGCTGTTCGTTGCTTTCTTTCGCTTTGGAGGCTGCGGTGATGGTGTACGTGCGTTTCTTCTGACCACCGTTGCGACGAACAAGCGAGAAGAACAGGCAGGCAGAGATCTACGCTTCCGCTTTCCATCGCCACAGCAAAGAAGAAGAAGAATCCGACAATTCTGCAAGCGTTTTCTCTGAAACTGCTTTCCACGCGGGGAGCCTGGAGGAGGATTTTTTTTTGGAGGGGGATCGATCATCTTCGGTTTGGCGTTTGTGATGAGAGTAAAGAAAATGAAGATCCGGTACTCTGAGTCGTCGTCGTCGTTGGCGATGTGGCCTTCTTTTGGTTTTCGTCCCGTGCTGCTCCTGGACGCTTTCTAGCGAATCGCTTGTAACAGATACGCTCTGTGTGCTCTAGTTAGTCGTCGTAGTGTTTTTTTTTTTGATGCAGTTTTGTGTGTTTTCCTTCTGCTTTCCTTCTGTTTGCTTGTCGGAAGGTGTTGGAAGGCAAAATAGGTAGCGAGAATAGGAGCGAAAGCTTCTCGTTTCTTCTCATTTTTCCGTGCTCTTGATTTCTTTTAGTCTTCCTTAGGGTTATTGTCTTCGTGTGCGTGCGTGCGCGCGCAAGCGTTTTGTTTGTGTCTTGAAGAGAAACAAGAACTACAAGCTTTTGAGAGATTTTTTGAAGGAAACATTCGTTTTCTTGTTAGAAGAATTCAACTCGGAGCTCTTCAGTTCTCCTTTGCGCTCAGTTGTTAGAGAGTTGCGGTAGCGCGTTTCTGCAATTTCGTGGAGGAAAGTCTCGCTGCAGAAAGGGAACCGATCTGGATCAAACCTCGGTTGCACCATATCTTGCTGGTTTCCTTTTGTTTTGGCTCCATCTTTGTTGAAGTCTTTTTCAGCACGAGTCCTCCTCGCCCGTCGAGAGTCGAATCTCGTTCTTTCCATTCTGGACCATCATAAGAAAGGGAGGGAAGAAGAGAGAACGTCTTCGTCTTGGTTTCCATCATAAGAAAGGGAGAGAAGAAGACAGAACTGTCTTCGTCTTGGTTTTTGCGCATCGCTGAAGAAACAGCAAGCCAGCGAGTGGTTCATCACCATCAAGGCACGACGGCGAACAGATCTCGTACACGTTGTGCAACGCAAGAAATGCCTGGGATCAGCGCCACCAAGTTTCAGACTGACTGGTGCTTTGCACACCGGCCAATTCCGATTCTCATTCTCTCCAGGAAGCTGGGATCTTCTCAACAGCGAAGCAAGCATGCCTCGGCAGCAGCGGACGGAGGCGGATGTTAGGCCCAGGCTCGCATTTTAGAATCAGTAATTGTGTTCTCCCCCGGCTGATGCCTGCTGACTCTTCTTCTGCTTCTTCCTCTGCTGTTAATCGTTTCGGAAGAAAGGATTGCAATGGGTTGAGGTCAGGGAGCTGAAATCCTTTCACTGATGGGGACCTCAGCTTCTTTCATCTATTTACCATAATGATCATGGGCAGCCACAGATATGCCCTTGAACATCAATACAGTTGTGCCGAGTGCTTTCTGAAGCCATGTTAGTGAGAGAAGAATCCTCAGGGGATCTTGTAAAACATCTATCTTAGCTCCTGATGCGAGCAAAACAAAAATTCTTCAAAGAGCATCTTGCCTGAGTTGGTGTGGGGACTTAATACAAAATATCTTGTCCCTAGAGAGCTCTTATTCTGTCATGTTACATTTGTCTGGACTAGCTTGATATCTGTGTGCTGAAATTGTCTGATATATAAAGCAAAAGAGCTATGGCAACCAGCAATGGGAAGGATCTTGAAGTTGGCACACTGCATGAACATGACCAGAACAGCTGTGATGATCTGAATTTTGAGCACCAGATTGATAAGGAATATGGTGATAGCATGGACCATCCAGTCGGCAATGGTGTGATGAATACTAATGGGTTTGGAGGCCCAGAGAGGCTGAATGTGAAAGAAGCAGCAAATGGGAAAGTAGAGGTGCATCACAAACACTGCCAGCTTCGAAGAAAAGTATCAGACATGCAGTTTTCAACACAAATGGTCCCACTTCATGCAGATAGACAGGTATTGTCCTTTTGTCTTCTCACTCACTTCAGTGCAGTAATTATGCGTATGTTAGTAGAGCAATAATTGTGTTCTGTTTGACACATTCAAACCAATTGACCATCTGCTGGAATTTTGATAAGTTGCAAATCAAGCATGAGGAGCCTTAAAGAGTGAGATGGGAAAGTGAACGATCCATCTGTTCAGCAACTTGAAGTCTGGGGAGAAAATTGGTGGAATTGCTGACCTACCAAGTGATGCTGTTTATTGGGTGAGGGGGATGCAGAAATGCACCACATGGGGAACTCTATTCCTGGCATATCAGACACTTGGTATTGTGTTTGGAGGACTGGGTACATCCCCACTGTATGTTTGGCCTAGTATCAACCTGTCAAACCCTAAGGAGGAGGACTTTTTGGGAGTAATGAGCCTTATTTTCTGGACATTTACATTGATTGCCTTGGTGAAATATGTATTTATTGTTATTCAGGCTGATGATCATGGAGAAGGTTTGTACAATCTTTATCATGTTGGTCTGCTTGAGATGTCTTTTATATTTCCTCTCTGATGCTAATAGTGTCCACTGTCAAGGCAGAGAATTGTGTAAGTTGCATCTATTAAGTCATTTGCTCTTTATGAATAAACTCAACAGTGATTCTCTGTGCAGACTCAGTGACACACAAGTTTGGGAAGCTGTACTATCAGCCTCCTTAGCTGTTAAACAACTTTTTTTTAATATGGTACCTTGTTGTGCCTCTAGAATGCAAACTTAATGTACCAAAAGCCGCAAGGTTGTTGGAGACGGCTTCCAAATCATTGACTGTGTGGTTGACTGAGCAGGTGGTACATTTGCATTGTATTCTCTGCTCCGCCAGCATGCTAATTTGGGCCAGAAGTCCAAGGCACTATCTGATAGTGTCAAATTAAAAGAGCAAATCTCACAGTCAAGTGGTCCTGTTCACAAAAAAACTCTTGCCCTGCTTGAAAATTTCAAGGGAGCTCAAGTTACCTTGTTTGTTGTTGTTATGCTGGGCACCTGCCTGGTCATTGGTGATGGCATCCTTACTCCTGCCATCTCTGGTAAGAATATAGTATCTCAGTCTCAAATATTGTTTTGGCCTTCTGAGATTGCTTTGCCAAAATCCTAATCGTATAGTTTAACTTGTTGGACCACTCTTGCCCACTATTATGGCTCAACATGATGCAGCAGGAAGTTCCTCACTGGATGGGATAACCTCTTAGCTGTGTTGACAGTAAGCTAAATTCCTTATGTTGCTATTTGACAAAATTGAATCCCAGGGCCTCTGATCCTTTGAGCACCTCATGAAGTAAGGAATTTCTGGTTAGCAGTGGAGATGTCTCACTGTAATAGTTTTGAGGGCAACTGTGATATGGATGAATGTGGGTGTTTGAATAACATCTGAACTGAAATTGTTCCGGTGCTGCAGTCTTATCAGCCATGGCAGGTATTCAAAGTGAGGCTAACTCAATCTCCGGATGTAAGTTTCCTAAGCCTATGGTCACACATTGTGCTTTATTGAATGGATGATAGGAAATGTTTCATATTGCAATATATGCATGCCAATGTTTAGTCTTCTTGTTTGGTAAATCAAACTAACACTTCGAAGGAGGGCTGTTCTAACCAAAAGGATATAATCTGGGGTGGCAGCTGTTGTGACCTGGGTATCAGCAGTCATCTTAGTACTAGTGTTCATGATGCAGCGATTTGGAACACATCGTGTCAGTTTCCTTTTCTCTCCAATCATGTTGGCCTGGTTTGTGGCAACTCCCATTGTGGGAATCTACAATATTGTGGTTCACTATCCCAGTGTGTTCAAAGCTGTGTCACCACACTACATTGTTGACTATTTTGTTCGAAACCAGAAGCAGGGCTGGGTAGCACTAGGTGGAGTGGTGCTTTGTATTACAGGTATGTCCCCTCTTTCCTTGTATCTTGCCTTTTGCTTGAAGCAAGTTGACACAACTGCATCATACAAATCAATTACAACTGTTCCAATTTTTTTGTGTTTACAGGAGCGGAAGCAATGTTTGCAGACCTAGGTCATTTTAACAAAAGAGCAATCCAGGTGAGGGATTTGAAGGAGTTAGCCTTCATTCTGGATTGTTCCTCAAGGATGTTTATTGATGGGTATGTTTGTTGTTTATCTATGGGGTACTTGCTCCACACATAGTTTCAACAAAGTGTCTTGCAGTCTCTCCTTGCATCCTTGATCTATCGGTATTCACATTTCTATGCAGTAGTTGATCCCAAGAAAACTTCTTGAGTTCAGACTTCACTTCCATGACGCAACATGAATTCTCTGTCTTCCTGTGGCCAGATTGGATTTGCAGCTGTTTTGTACCCATCATGTCTCTTCACATATGCCGGTCAGACTGCGTACCTCATCAGGCACCCCATGGATCATAGGAACGCTTTCTTCAAGTCAATCCCACAAGCAGTATACTGGCCCATGTTTATTTTGGCCACACTCGCTGCAATTGTGGCTAGCCAGTCTCTCATCACAGCAACATTCTCAATTATGAAGCAAACTATAGCATTGGGGTGTTTCCCCCGTGTCAAGATGGTGCACACTTCGCCTGATCAGGAAGGTCAGGTTTATTCACCAGAAGTCAATTATGTGCTCATGGTTCTCTGCGTGGCAGTGGTCCTTGGATTCCGCAATGCAACACAGGTTGGGAACGCTTTTGGTAAGATTTACCAAATCTTTCTTGGCCCTTTGGTACCACTTTTTTCAGTCATATTGTGAAGGTGTTACACCTGTGTGTGTACTGAACTGAACTGTACCCTGTTTGACCTGAACTGCTCTGGATGTGGCCAGGTGTGGCTGTGCTGGGAGTGATGTTTATTTCTACGCTGTTGATGACCCTGGTGATGCTTGTGATATGGAATCTTCCATGGCCTCTGGTGTTACTCTTCCTAACAATCTTTGGATCCATTGAGGGAGTGTATTTCACTGCTGTCTTGAACAAGGTCCCACAGGGGGGTTGGGTACCCTTTGGATTTGCAGCTTTCTTTCTCTTCATCAGTCTCACCTGGAGCTATGGCAGGCAAAAGAAGTGCAAATATGAAATGAACCACATGATCAGCTTGGACAACCTGGGAGCACTTCTTTCAAGTGCAGGAATGCAACGTGTGCCTGGGATCTGCTTCTTCTATACTGATCTAGTTGATGGAGTTCCTCCAATAATCAGCCACTATGTCAAGAATGTACGGACACTTCACCAAGTCCTGATCTTCACCACATTCAGGTTCATCCCTGTAAAGACAGTGTCACCTGAAGAGCGATTTCTAGTTGGACAGATGGGGTTCAAAGGAGTCTACCGCTGTGTTGCCCGTTATGGCTACCTGGATGTCATTGACTGTGAAGGTGACAAGTTCAAGAATCAAGCAATTCAAAGTCTCCAATCCTACCTTGAGTCTGAAGACCACATGGAGCTCTCAACTGTTCAGATTTCTAACGGGACTTCTTCTGACCTTCATTATCAATCAATTGAGAATCCTTTGGACATGTATGATCCAGAGGACTTGGTGGAACTGCAGAGTGCTACGGGCCATGATGCTGTTCATGTTGTGGGGAAGATCACAGTGCGCACTAGTAGCAGCACTGGCTGGCTTGGGCGTATTGCTATCAACAAAATTTATGCTGTGCTCAGGTTGATATGCAGGTCAGCAATCAAGGAACTACAGATTCCACCTGCAAATTACCTTGAGGTAGGAATGCTATATGAAGTATGAGACCAAAGCTATTGGAGGGCTCTCACATCTATGTTTTCCAGAAGAGCAACTCCAAGAGCCTTAATATATTGTGTAGTGCATGTTTTGTATGTTGCAATCTACAGTTGATTGTCTAGTTGCTAGTAGTGGACATGTTGTGTACTCTCTTACCAGGCTGTTGTCATGCTACACTGTCATTAGTATTGTAGTTCTGAGGTACAAAATAATGCATGACAAGGGTTGGTTGCTGGCAGTAGGATAATAGTAAAGCATACATGGCTTTTACCCCTGTTTCTACACTTTCTGTTTAATATAATTGGGCTCCTATGCCCTCTGGTTTTCCACTGCAGTGCATGCAACAGGCAGTTTTAAGAACATGAATGCCTCCATTTGAGATTTTAGTCTTAGTCTTCCTTTGTTTTCCATTCTAGTGAATTGTCATGCATAGTCAGAGGTGGCGATCATTCTGTGAGAAGTTTCTCCAAAAGGCAGGTGATGGTAAACACACCATGAAGAAGCACCAGCAGAGCAGCAATGCCAGTGTGCACTGACCAGGGAAAAAGAGCATCAATGGACAGCATGCAGGTTAGAACACTGTTCTGAGTGGCATACCAAGTGCTGTGCTGATCAATGGAAACTATGGTTAGCTTTGCCAAAAGCTCTGCATTCCTTGCAAGTAATTTCATACTCATAGCCTAAGTTCCCTCGACCCTCTTTTCTAATGTGAAGCAAGGAAATCTGATTATACTGATCTACCTTTCTAATGCACAAGATTGATTATCACCCAGGTCAGATGAATAAGCAGCAAAAATGGAGTGCATTCTTGAATGAAGGCTGCATTCCATGAAGGCTGGAGGTGAATTGGTGGCTGTGTGATAGCAAACGCAGGTCTCTGCCACTTTTTCACATTCCCCACTTGTGTACTGTACAGAACAGCAGACATTCCATCCATGGGGACATCAACTCCATGAATAACCACCCAACCATTGATGCTCTGTAAGACACAGGTCTCTAATTGGCAACTCAGAACACCAGTTGGATTGTCAACGAACTCAGGACAACAGTCAGCTGACCACCAGCAAGCTTATGTCCAGGCAATTTTCATGCAATTGTTAATACCTACTACAGCAACAGCTTGCCAATGCAGCTGAGCAGAGTACACAACCAAATTCTAGAGTTTGTAGGGGAGAGGGGGTTAGCCAGGGCACATTACCTCTTTGGAGTTCTACTACTTAGCGAACTAATTGACAACCTACGTGCAAAGTGCTAAGCCACATTACCAGGAACTAGAGAAAGCAACTTATGCAATTAAAAGAAGGGGTAAGGTTTGTCACACCCTTGTTGCAATGCATGCACAGGATGGGCTGTAACACCCAGACCCTTCACTCCAACTCGCTAATCCTTATTTCCTTTAAAGTGAAGTTTCCAGGGAGTTTTACATTGCAAGTTACAAAATTTACATCATCAACAAGCACTTCCAGTAAGGAGCACACTTCAGTGGTTGAAGCTTGTGTTCCTCTGAGATGACCCATGAGATCAGTCTAAATTTCCATGAGTTAGTTTCTCTTATTAGCTTTGCTCATTTTCGATTTTCTTATTCAATTAGTTTTACAAAAGTAATCCAGACACGAGTTTCACATTGTCAGCAAGCAGGTTGAAACCACTGATAGTAGTGCTACCCTGAGCGACAAGCATCTTCATTCAACTTGCAAATCAAGGACCACACGATCTTACCACATGGCACATGCGCAGGTTCAATTGGTTCAATCCATCAAACTGGTTTTGGTATCCACATGTTTTAACAAGGGATCCACTCATCACGAGATCCGCATAGTACGTTATTTTGCAGATGTCTTTCACAGAGCGTGATGCACCAGTGTATCAATTGAAGGACATGCCTTCATGTACTCGTGAGTGTTAAAACCATACTGAGTCACAGCACACAAGCACATGTACAAAAGTGGCATAAAGATGACTCACATCAAAATTGTCACGCTCGACAACAGTTGTGGATAAACTTCATGTACCTGAGATATGATTTGCCAATGTGGCTTGAGACTCTGGTGGCTCCTCAGTGTGCATGAGATATCGAAATGCCCTTCAGAAAGCTCCTGGAGCACATTGTACCCAGCAGCTTTTATGGTCCAAGAGCATAATCCAAAACGAGACTAGACAGTTCATCTTAAATTAGCAAATTCACCTCCATCTTCCTACAACCCCTCTTTGCGGCAAACTGGTTGCTGCAATCTGTCTCAATCCTCTTGAAAAATGGGAGAAACACCCAGACTTTGTCAATGGCACCTGCATTGGAAGGTTCTTTCTCTGTCTTCAGCTCATACTGGAAGAAGGCTAAATCTGAACTCTCAACTCTTTGGAAGATGACAAAGTGAACTGAGACTTCATTAATGCAGCCCATGTTGAAGAGTCTTCCTGCCTTCAGCATCAAATGAAGTGCTCTTACTGGATGAGGGCCAATCTGAAAAGATTGGGGTGGCGGCGGCGGTTCTTGATTGCACATGTTTCAACTCAGTTTCAGTAAGTGTCTCTAGTTGAGTACCCACTTTTGGTTTTTTCCTTTTGGCTGCATCACCATTTGCTGCTGCAAGCATGATATAAACTCCAGTCCTTGGATGTTCAATCCGTACCACAGCTGAAAATGGAAAAGATATGAGTAGGTGCTTGAGGGTAACAAATCCCAGAGCTTTGTGATCTAGCTTCTTATGCCGTTGATTCTGGAATTCCTTCCCAACTGAACCCAGACTCATGCCCATGTATCCTCTTTCACTCATGGCAAATTCTTCAAGCCAAGCTTTTACTTCTCCCTCAGTTGCAACAGACACTCCTGGAGGAGTAGTGCTTATAGGCACCCGTGCTCGGCCTCGCCCAGTTGTATTCTTTTGATTCACACGTTTGCTGGAGGTCTGTGTGGTTGTTGGGGGCCGGGGACTGGGTGGGAGCCATGTTGGTGGACACTTAGGGTTTGTTGATTCTCCATTTAACTTCATTGACTGAGTTGAAAATAATGGCAGAAATACATTTGCTGGAAAAATTTCAGCCCCCCAGATATTGTACCTCCTTATGTGTAGCTGATGTAGCACATCTTTGAAGCTATCATTCTGTAAGCCTGATATCAGATAAATGTTTGCAGGTGGTGGATGATCTAACGCCCATATCAGTATGTCCACCATCATTCCCTTCATGTTATTGTCATTCTCATACCCTGCCAGCAACACAAGCAAATACATATTTTTGTAAGAAAAACTCTCTCTCTCTCTTGCTCGCTCTCAGAGAAGAAGAAAACCGTAGCATTTACTCAAATTACTTCACAGAACTGTAAGCATTTTTTTGAGTTGCTAGATGAGCAAATCATATCTATGAAATTGCAGAGGAATCTCCACAACCACAATTTTGAAGGTAACATGATGAGAGAAATCACATCCAAATTTGACCCATCCACATTTCAAAACCTTGCAAGTCAGCTCTGAATACAGAGCAGCAGCAGCAGCAACAATGGGAAGATAAGAATCTGTGGGTACAATTGAAGAAAGGGCAACACCCCAAAAAATATATTGTGTATGTGCACCAAAACAATAAATAATACCTACAAAAATTGCAGAAAAATCTTCCCACCAACATTTTGAAGACAATATCACAATGCAAACCCTGCAAAGACACAAGCATGATCTGGTTCACAGAAATCAGGAAATCTGGCAATTACAATAAAGCAATCCATTGAAACCAAACTCCAGAAATTCAACTGACATGAGGAGGAGTCATAGAGGAGCTTGGGGATTCATGTGTCTGCTCGTGAAGAGTTATATGTCACAAAGAAAGCATGGGAAATCAACAAAGTGAAGGCAGGATCCATAGCAGCAGCAGCTGGGGGATTCAAGAGTCTGCTCATGAGGAATTGTATGTGAGGAAGGAAGTGTTGGGAAATCGACAAAGTGGAGACCGGATCCATAGCAGCAGCAGCTGGAGGACTCATGGGTCTGTTCATGAGGAATTATATGTGAGAAAGAAGTGCTGGAAATGGACACAGTGGAGGCAGGATCCATACCAGCAGCAGTAGCAGGAGCAGTAGCAGCAGCCATGGGGTAAAAACAAAACCAAAAAAAAACCAAGCGAAGATCTAAGAAGCATCAGGCTTGTGCTTTTACTTACTTGCTGAAGCGCGGGAATGTACCAGGGAGATGCCTGATGTGGTGACAGCATCGTACACAACCTCAGACAACGCCTGCACGGGACCGTAAGCATGTACAATCACAGGAGCTTGCACACCAAAGAAGCCCAAATTCCCTGCCCTGTGGAAAGCAAGAGTATGCTCCAACAGACTGTGAGTTGGAGGCGGAACGCTCTCCATATCCCACCACACCGCTGACATAGTTGCAAAACAAACAAACCAACCCAACCTCTTCAAAATCTGTATGACAAGCAGAATAAGAAGAATAAGAAGAAAAAGAAGAAGAAGAAGAAGAAGAAGCTCTGTGATCAAAAAGGGTAAGTCTTCTGCTGTTGCTGCTACTGCTACTGCTGCTAGAGAAGCAAGATCACTGCTCTAAAACCAACTCCTGTTTCTGCTCCGGATTGAAATCGAATAAACTTCATTGCAAAGGGAAGAAGAAACAGGGGCACAGAAAAAGAAACAAACAAACTGGCTGGAACTTCGAAATGGGTTTTCGACAGAAAGGGGCGGAAAGGAGAAGCAAGGATGGGAGAGAACATGGGAGAAGCCCTAATAAGATGATAGAAGAAGACGAAGAAGAAAGAAGAAGAGTACATCCCATCCTTCCCTAGGTTTAATTGTAAACCCTAAACCCCCTTTGCCCTCCTCAACACACCACTTTGCTATTTTTCTTTGTTTTTCAGAACAGCGCAGTTTTATTATTTTTGTCATAATCCTTTGTGTGTTGATTTTGTGTGTATTGTGGACACAGAGAGAGAGAGAGAGAGAGAGAGAGAGGGAGAAAAGAGAGAGAAATTTGCATCTGCTTTGGCGTCTTCTGCAGCAAACAGAGTAGTATTTTTACTTGCATTTGATTTGATTCTGCAGCAGACTTTTCTTCTTTTTTCTCTCTCTTTTTTTTTTTTTCCTTTTTTGCATCTGATTTGGTGTTTGCAGAGAAAGTAATTTTGGTTTCTTTAAGATCATTAACCTTCTTCTTAGTTTTTGTTATGGGTTCATCATTGTAGGTACATTGATGATGGATTTGGGAGGGGGGGTGTGAGGGGGATGGGACGGAGGAAGGAAGCAAAAGATCACATCTCTCAACCCTCTCCTTAGGGCATGCATGTATCACAAGCAAAACCCAAGTTTCTTCTTCTCTGAAAACCCAGATCTCTTAACAATTTTGGTTTGCACTTTTGTTTTTTTTTTAAAATTTTCTATTCATGCAAATGATTGCAACAGTTTGACACTTTTTTGTGGAAGAAAGGAATTGGGTGGGAAGTTGGGGAAGGGGAGGAGGGTAAAATGTGGCAGAATCACATCCAGGGCTCCTCTTGCTTGATTGATTGATAGAACCTTTTTTTGGGGGGAAGGGGGGAAATGAAGTAGAGTCCAAGATATAATGACAAAGATCACAAAATCAAAACTCAACTAGCAGTAGCAGCAACAGTGATGAACAAACTGATTGCCATCCATAACCTCCTCTAAGTAATTGCTGCTCCTGAGCTTTTTCTAGCTGATCCAATTCTCTCTCTACTTAAACAAAATTCTCTGGAAGATCTCAAATCTTTTAGTTAGTGTCAAACCAGATTGCAATATGATTGCAACATTGTTGTTTGTGCTTTGGTCACTCAACTTTTGAACAATACAAAAGGGTTTTGTGATCATAAAAGGAGAGCTATTGAACATCATGACAGTGACGATGTCATTCTTGTCTGAAAAAGATGATGATGATCATCATATTGCTGCATTATTGTTGCAAGCATTATTACCTCCTGCTTTGAGTGTGGTTTGAGTATGTTTTTTGATTCCCAAATATCACCCTTTTCATTATCCCTTTGATTGCTTGTGTTCCGAGAAGTTTTTGACACTACATATTTGTTTTAGAGGCCTGCCAGGACACAGACATCCTCAGAGAGCTTGTCAATCCAGTACTTAGTCCATGGGTTAGCAATCAATCTTTCTTAGCATTATTGGTAAAGACTGCACATGCTAATCATCCCTTTTCTAGCTCGAAGAAACAAGAGAAAACTGACATCACAATGGAACTTTGTTGTCTTTCATGTGTGTTGTTTTAATAGGGCTGCAGTCTCTGTGCTTGTCAACAGTCAAAACAAGGACCCAGGAGCCTCAATTGGGTGCTAGTCACACCACCTAACATCACTCTTGGCAGAGAGCAAACACCCATAAAAACTCAACTATGATATTCTATCATTCTTCAAAGGATTTATGCATTCAAGTGCATCATACATCATCATCATAATTTCCCATAAATCTCCAATGCAATAGTTCTTCTGCATACTCAGCATGTATGTGCTTTTATATTGATAATAAACCTTGATGAAAGAATTACGAAAGTCACAGAACATGCCACAACTACTACAGATCCTTGCAGCTACACACCAGAAGCCCCTTAAATGCAAGATACTACATCCTTATAACTACTACTACTTGCAATGGGTTTTTCCCACTTTTCTTCACCTCCTTTTCTACTGCAAGCAAGGGATGTCCTGCCAGAGTTCAGATAGCCAGAACAATGTACACAATATTCGGTCCCAGAACTAACCAGAAAACAGAACCTTGAGCAACACAGAACTAGAAAACATGGAATACTTTCACCTCCTACAATGCCCCTAGTTTCTTCTCACTGATTCCGGGAAGAGTCTTGAGACTAAAGCTCATAAGTGGAGCATCGCAGGAGCGATGTTGCAGACTCTGCTGTCTCATCCACTGTCTCATCTTCCTGAAGCTGTTCAATTCCATGCTAAAACAATCAGCATAAACACACTGTTATCACAGATCTACTACACACATGATGCCATTAACTTTCTGGACATCTGATGTGCAAACAAACTCAATTTTCCAAGCCATGTGACTTCAATATTCTGCATGGGAAGAGACAACTGCAAAAAAAAACTGGTAAGTCAGCCACTGAGTACTGCATCTCCAATGATTTGCAAGCCTACAACTGGGTCCAAATCTCAGGTCAAATGACCTGTTGCACCTGAGTCCAAACTGGGTCCTGCTCGATGGAATGGAGATGGAGGTCTCAGGGGAAAAAGATGGCACAATCTCTCTAGCCCCATTATTATTACCCTGATCAACAAAAGAAATGCTTGTAATCTCTCTCTTGGATTCTGCCTGCATCAATGTACTATGTCAGAACTTGAACTCAATGAAACTGGAATAGCTAAGCTGGGAACTCAGTTGAGATGGATTGGAATGGACTAGAGGATTGTAGACTGTTATGTTCTCACAATCCACCAACAGACATCTGCATCTGAACAGCTTACACAACACAACATCACTACAACCTCCTATGCAACAGTGAAATTCATGAGGTGTATTGCTTTGCAACCCCTGTATAAAAAGACAAACCTGGAAAATCAAGCTGATCATCTCATGAAAAACTGTAAACAAAAAAACAACAACAACAACAACAAAACAAACAAAAAAAGCTTAGATAACACACCCTGAACACATTTAGGGTTTCAGAGTCTAGGGTAATGAAGAGCAAGAAGATGGATACCTGAAGTGAACACCACCTACATCAGACAAGGGAATGTTTTCTTCAAGAATGGTTCTCCTGCTGATAGATACAACAATGCCTGAGAAGCTACCTACTGCATGCATCTACTAGGCCCTTGTGGTACTGTATCAGATGCCTGTAATTCACAGCACCTTCTTCTTCTTCTTCTTCTTCTTCTGCTGCTGCTTCTTCCTTCTTCCTCCTCTTCTTCTCTATACTATTCCTTTGTATGGGGGAAAAAAAAAACATACACACACACATGATTCTAATGCTGAATCAATGCATGCATGCATCATGAATGTCTCTATTAGAGTAGGGCTCCATCATCTAGACAGAGGTTTTTACATTTCCCTGAAGCCTAAACCCTAAACCCATAAGCATGTGAAACTACAGTAGATAGTATAAGGCAACCCTGTTTTCTTTTGTTTTTCGCTGGGTATATACAGTTCCAAACCCATTGTCTCACGCTATTTGAAGGCTGTATTTCATCCAAAGTAGAGTGTGTTGAGGCCATTGTACTGGTGCTAGCTGACCCTACTCTTAGTATGTAATTCATCAATCATCTTCTTCTTCATCTTCATGATAGTGAAAGTAGAGTGTCTTCATGCCATTGTACTGTTGCTAGCTGACCCTACTCTTAGTATGTAATTCATCAATCATCTTCTTCTTCATCTTCATGATAGTGATTTGCTTCTTGGGTGTGGTGTGATTGATTAATGAGCATGTTTGGATTGATTTTTGTAATTAAGTGCTCATCATCATCATCATCTTTTTCTTCTTCATCATCTTCATCATATTCTTTTGCTTCTTAAGAGTGGAGTGATTGATTTGTACACATGATTTTGGATTGATTTCATAACTAAGTCATTGATGTTGTTGTCATCAATCATTGATTTTTTCATCATCTTTGTCACATTCTTTTGCTAAGTGATTTGACTTGTAAGCTTGTTTGGATTGAGTTTTATAACAAAGTCATTGATATTGTTGTCATCAATCATCGATTGTTTCATCATCTTTGTCACATTCTTTTTCTAAGTGATTTGACTTGTAAGCTTGTTTGGATTGATTTTATAACAAAGTCATTGATGTTGTTGTCATCAATCATCAATTGTTTCATCATCTTTGTCACATTCTTTTTCCTAAGTGATTTGACTTGTAAGCTTCTTTGGATTGATTTTATAACTAAGTCATTGATATTGTTGTCATCAATCATTCATTTTTTCATCATATTTGTCACATTTTTTTGCTAATTGATTGACTTGTAAACTTGTTTGGATTGATTTTTTTAATAACTAAATCATTGATGTTGTTGTCATTAATCATCGACTTTTTCATCATTTTTAACACATTCTTTTGTTGAGCGATTGGCTCTTAAACATGTTTGGATTGATTTTATAATGAAGTCATTTCATTGACCTTATCGACATTAATCGTTAATTTTTTTATCGTCTTTGTCACATTCTTTTTGCTTCTTAGGTGTGAAGTGATCACAATTCATAAACATGTTGGGATTGATTGCATTAAGTAAGTTGGTGGATCATAGACGACAATAATTCACAAAGCAAATGTGTTGTTTTGATACCCTTTTGATAAATCAAAGGAACAACATTTTTTTCTTCTTCTTCCTCATTTATTCTTTTTTTATTTCTCTTTCACCATCCACCATGGACTACAATTGAATCCTCTAGTTTCATGAATATCCATACTACTACCTTGGGGGCTTCAACACAAATTATATATATTTCAAAATGTTGATTTTTTTTTTTAAAAATAGTTTTTCCAAAGAACAACTTTTTGTGAAGAAAATGAAGAATCTTTTCAAATATTATGCAATATTTTATTTTCAAAATGGAATATTCAACATTACTTAATTACTCGATAGACATGTGCTAAAGCTTAGCCCTTGTACTATGATATCCGACATCAAACATACCCGTTTATTATTAAATTTGGAAGCTAAAGGGTCCAAACATGAATGAACCAATCGTGTTAAATTTTACAAAAAGACTAATGAATCCTTTTGTCCAAAATCAAATTCTTATTATAAAAAAACTTTGAATTTTTTTTTTAAATTTCTTTTTGGCAACTTGTTGCCTCAATACTTCACCATCATTTGATTATCAATGTTGAAAATATTTTCATTTTAAAGTGTGAACATGTTTCCCTCTTTCAAATGAAAAATAACCAAAATTTCAAATCATATTGAAATATGTTTTTTATTTTATTATTCATTTATAAAAAATTGTAAGCTAGAACTTTGCCTTGCATATCATTTACATTAATTAATTTCCATAAGTGATAAAATGTAGGAAAGCATAATCTACATGATGTACATGATCACAATGTTATATAAAAATAACATTTGATATTTGTGTAATTTATATAATGTCAAATTAAAGTAACAATTAAAAAATAAGAAAACATCAAATGATGTGTTTAAAATATTTTGCATTAAAAATTTTAGACCAATCCAACAAAATTTGATTTTTTAATTTAAAAACACAAATCATTAAATTGTTGCTTGTCCATTTCAATTTCAAAATTTCAAACTTTCACATTGAATTTTTGAACAATCACACATGTTTAGTGATATTTATTAATTTGGTGTACTAATTTTTTTTGACTAATAACATAAAGGGAATCCATATTAGATGCATAGTTTGCAAATTATCATATTCCAAGAGTTTTAACAAGCTTAATTTAACATGCACTTTTCATATGCCATTTTTGAGCCACTTAATCAAACTTTTATTTAAATCAATCAACTTGCAATATATTCTTCTGAACTAACTTATTGAAGAGTTTATACGTCCCAAAAGATTGCAACTAATATATGTTAAGGTCATTTGACTCAAACTTGGTGCATGATCCATGGCTCATTTCAAACATCTTTGTTTATATAATATTGCTAGTAATTACTAATGCTTTTAACATACTTCTAGTCTCTTTTTTATATTTTTCATAATACATTTGGGGTATTATTAAACCATCATGTATATTTGTGAAACCCAAAAAACTACCAACGTACGACTTTTGTAAAAGTCGACGATAATGTGTTATTACATTTATGCACCTATGGAGAGGGCAAACAAGACCTCTACCTCAACTCTACACAAGCCTCCTTTCCCAAATATACATCTTGAAGCTCCTGTTAATCATCTATTTTCAAATGGTGATCAAATGAACCTACTCTTACATCAATATAAAAATGAAAAACACACCAATTCTAGTCATGACAACATAATCTCAAGATATTAAAAAGTTGTAGTTCTAGTTGAACTAAAGTTGCTAACCAATACTTGAAATGGTGGTGGCAATTTCACTAAGGAAAACTTTTATTGAAAGCAAATTTTGGAGCTTGAAATTGGGATTTATATCAACCTTTGAAAAAGTTTCAATTAATATATATGTGTGTGAACAACTAGAAGATCCAAGCAAACACCCCATGAGATTCATGTGTGTTCTTGGCTTACAAGTGTCAAAGCTTGAATTTTTTTTTTTGTATTGTTGAATGTCAAATCAATTTAGGCATGTCTAATGCAACAATGCCCTTAGCTTTAGGTTTGCTTGGGTTTAGTTAAATACAAGTGTTGTTGGAGTTGTAAGAATCAAAATTGTTATAGAACTCCTTTTAAAAGTCACTATATATATGTGTTGGTTGTGGTTTGCAACACACAAATTCCAAGCTACAAACAAAAAATTTCATGTATTTAATTAATTTTGGAAATTTGAAAAAATAATAATAATAATTAATCATTTGAAAATTTAAAATAAACTTTGATTTGGGGGTCACCAAATGATGCAATGTCATAGATATTAATAATGTTATGTTTCAAATTTAGTAGAAAATTTGATCCCAACCACCAAGTTAAAAAAATGTCCAAAATTTACAACACAACTTGCAAGCAAAAAAGGTTCAAATTAACAAAAAAAAAACTTGTACAATAAAAATACATATATTATAGCAACAACAACACAACTATTGGTTACAAAACTTCAAAAAAAAATCACAAATTTTACTATTAATGTGCAACTTAAAAATTAATGCAAATAAATGAATAAATAGCTTATATTTGATTAATCAATTGAGGGGTTGATGGACACACAGGGGTTGAATTGAGGACTGATCTACTCAAGTAGCCGATGATAAACGGTGAAAGAAAGCCCTTGGGTCGGGATACAAACCATGTTCCAAATTGTTTGACAGATTCCTATGTGTTATGCACCCATTCGCCACTTTGCTTCTATTCTAAGTTGAAGACAATGTTCGACTTGCATGTGTTAAGCATATTGCTAGTGTTCATTCTGAGCCAGGATCAAACTCTTTCTTTTGAGTTTGATTTTTTACACAGAAGTAGGTTCTAGACCTACCAAACTGTCTAAATCATAATCTCACTGCAGATTTCCCCAGAGAAGCATAAGAGAGAAATCAAAAGGAACTATGTGAAGCTGCAACTACAAATTCATGGTTCGAGCTTTTGCCATCTCTGGATTGTGGGAGCCCAAATCTATGCTACCGTGTGCAGGATTTTGGAGCTCTCTCTCTCTCTCTCTCCAAAAAATTCTTGCAGCTTTTGATTCTTTTTGCCAACTTCTGAGACAGCAATCAATGCATATACTCTCTTTGCTTTGCCAGCTCCTGACTCACTTTCCTGGCCTCTGAAGCTATTGCTACTGCAAAATCTTGTTCACTTGCAAGGGGTGCATCAGAGTTCACATGGATTGCAAACCAAGGGGGACTTGGGGCAGAGAAACATGGCATTATGGCTACTACTATCAGTGATAGCATCACTGCAGCAGCATTGAGGTTTTGCCTTCCAAAAAAAGGTTCTGACATTTGGAGAAGTTAGCAACTACAAAGAGAGGAAGAGAGAAAGCAAGATGTAAACAAAGACCTACCTGCATTTCTACCAAGGCCAGGACACTTTGATCCTTCCAACTGGGAAACTGCTTTGACTGAACGAACTCATGTTCCAAAGAGTAGCTACAGGGCTTTATTCCTTAATTTGATCCTCCTGAGGAAGAGGAGGAGGTAGGAGGTGTTCAAGAATGCCATATTTTCTCAGCTTAACACGATTATGTGTGGGTGCAGATTTCATGCCTCCATTAAAATCAGCATCCTTTCCTGCATCATAAGGTGACTTTGAAAGCAATCAGATGATAAGAGAAACATGCAGTCCGACTCTTAACAAAGCCAGATGACTCAGCTCCAACCTAGAGTCTTGCTGATGTATTGATGTGCAAACCCATGAGGTGGTACATTGCTGGAATGTAGTTATTTATTTAGATAGATCTAGAAGAAGTGAAAAGACAAAGGAGAAGGGGCAGATAGAGAGAGTTGTTAAATCTGCAATGCACCTTCAATAGGTTGTGAAACATTCCCATACACACTGGCAATGCTCCTGACACCGATATGTTTTGGTAAAAAGTCGTCAGATTCATCACCTGCACCACCCATGAATCTGATGCCAATAACCAAACTGGTACATTTGATGCAAAGCCGAACCAGAACTGAACATATGAAAAAAAAGAAGCAGGGATTAGCACGAAATTGTCATTTGATACCACAATTGCACTGTACAGCTCTAGGCTCTTCAAATTGGGGTGTATGGGGAACAGCAGCAGCAGCCCAAAAGCAGCTTGCCTAGTGTCCATCAAATCCTAAAGGGCTACCACCACAACCCTTTCTTCTACGGAAGTAGTTGGGAGCAGGTGATGCAATATTTCCAGATTCAGTACAGGGACAACTCTGACTCTTGATCAAGCTCTTCTCATCAAAACCAAGAGTCGCCCCACAAGCCCCACCTACTGCTGCATTTCTTTCCTTGTCCTCAATGTGATGTTCATCCTCTTCCTCAGAGAGCACTGCATCTTCAGTTGTCTCCATATGACAATTTCTAGGAGTTACAAGTGTACCGGATCTTTCATTACCACCATCCCATTGCTCACAACTTATTGTCTGTCTTGCTTCCTTATCCATGTGGTTTACAACCCCAAGGCACACCACCCCCCTCTCGATCATCAGAGCCGTGGGCCTTATGAGGTTTGTCTCTCTCTCATTCTCAGGTTTATCTAGCCCATTCTTTGACAGCTTGTCCCCAGACATAACTGCAGAGTTCTCTAGCTTGGTGATACCATTCAGAGCACCTTCAGCATTGTGATTTTGACAAATACTCTTGCTGCCTTCATGAACTGAAGCATGCCATAACAACCTGCCACAATCAATATCTTTTTCCTCTTGCCCATGATGACCATTTTCTATCACTCCTTGCTCTTCACTGTTGCTACTGCCTTCACCTTCCTCTACATAATTGTTGGCTATGTTTCTTAGAGCATTTCCTCCTTCTATTGCTACTCTTTCCAAGCCAGCAGCAGGTGTGGAGACAAGGCTGTGAGAAGCAAACACTGGTAAGTCCATCCCTTCTACCCTGGAATTCAAGGGGTGGTGCTCTCTCTCTCTCTCTCTCTCTCTCTCTCTCTCTATGTCTGCCACACTATTCACTACAAGGATAAGACTTCCTAAAGGATGACAACAAATAAAAATTCCATTTCTTCCAGCATACCCATTTCGGGCCAGCATCCTGAGACATGCAGAATGAATCCAGAGAATCTATGAATGCCACTCTTCCAGCAGCAAGATCCCAGTGCAAGTTATCTGTTGCCATCTCTATTAACCCAAATTGCATTGTGCCACCTCAAAAGCAGTAGCACTTCCTTGTGATCTTCTGTCCTCGGATTTAGGACTGAAAAATGTCACAAAATACCGAATTCAGAAGCATTTCCATCCACCCACACAAAGTCTCTTCTGAACCTGTTTGCCCAGCCTGCATTGCATGACCAAAAACCTAGGGTTACTACAAGTTGTAGCAGCAGTTGAACCTGAAACCAAAAAAAAATTGGCAGCTGCTAATATCAAAAGAGTAAAAGAAACACACATCTCTACAGGAGTCATGACCCAATTCCACAGCTGCAGTGATGTGCAAAAGACCCATCTTACAAGAACTGATTCATGAGGTTCAAAGGTTAAATGGCAAGTGCCTATGTGCAACAACATTTGAGAACCCAATGAAAACCACCACCACCACCACCACCACATCAATCTAACAAACCAAATTTTGCAGATGTGGGTGATATCTCGGTGATGATTGAAGTGGGCATTCCTTTCAAATGTGCATTCTTTCTGCTGAAACTGACCATATGTCGAAGTTGCAAATTGCAACAAAACTCAAGAGCATGCTGATAGATCCAGTAAACTTCTTCTCTTCGGCACCCTACTTTAGCCTCCATTGTAGTATAACTAGTGTGAACCCCGTGCCTAATGCACAGGTGTGTGTGTGTATTTGACGGTACATATTACAAAATTACAACTACAAACTACATTTCCAAAACCTCTCTATATACCACATTGCAATATGAAAATGTTGTAGTTTTCAACTCAACATTGGCTACCACCATATCATGCGCAATAGTTTGCATCAACATTTGCTTACTAATGTTCTTCCAATATTGCCAATTGAGCCATTACATTTTTTGGTGCAACATTCGTTACCACCACTTTTGCCAATTCAATGATTACTTTGTCAACATTTGCATCTTGATGTTCCTTTTTTTTATCACTATTGAAATTGTTGGAACTTTTGCCTCAACACCTTTTATTGACTCCTCTATTGTTGCTAATGTTACTATTGCCTATTCAAAAGGTGTTTCAAAATTTGTGCCAAAGGATGGCGTAACTTGACTTTTCTTCAATTTCTTCCAAGTTTGCATCCTACACCAAAAAAAAAAAAAAAAAAAAAAAAAAAAAAAAAAAAAAAAAAAAAAAAAAAAAAC
>Ga0116227_10001874_pt1 | contig 47771 bp, 25 predicted proteins | sample S1TSphgellanicum_FD_89693 | JGI IMG/M metagenome (GOLD analysis project Ga0116227, IMG submission 89693) | Host-associated microbial communities from peat moss isolated from Minnesota, USA - S1T2_Fb - Sphagnum magellanicum MG | ecosystem: Host-associated > Plants > Peat moss > Unclassified... | reverse complement strand
ACTTATTACCTTTTACTTACGTAATTACTTACTTGCCTTTGCTTACGTAACAACTCATTTACTTTATTTACTTTCATTATATTATTACTGCTGTAACCAAGGTCAAACAAAACTTTAAATGCCACGGTAAAAAATTCTTTTTTTTTATTATTTACCACAATTAACTGCCCTAGAAAGTAGTGGTAATAACTGTCATGTTGTTGGGGAGATCAGGTTTTACAGACAGACAGACACACTGACAGACGTAGTGAATTAATATATAAGATAATATGCTATTTTCAAAATGAATATATTCATATGATGAAAAGAGTATTTTTCTTGGTGCCCACCAAGTGAAAATTATAGGTTATTCATTATCAAGGTTGGAAGTCAAATTGTACTCCTATTCATAAGAAACAAATTTAATTTTATTTATTAAATTAAAAAACTGGGCACAACATGTGCCAATTCATCAATCACAATAATGTCTATGGATCCAAAGTTGTTGTTCATACCATGAAAGAGAAAAGTAGATGCCTAGTGGCCTCCAAGGATTAGGGTTAAGGTCCCAAAAATAAATATTGATAGCTAGTATCTAAAAATACACACACAAATTTTTTTGTAATAAAAAAATTCCTTAATATCATGTTAATGCCACACATTATTTTTTATGATCAAAACATTGCTTTAAAATATGCCACATCCAACACAAAACCCCCCCCCCAAAAAAAACTCATAATAAATTTGGAGTTAATGCCATGAAATGAGAAAATAGACACTTGGTGGCGATTAGGGATTAGGGTTCAAGTGTAACAACAAAGATCACTAATCATGATTATGAAGAATATTGTACATGAAATTATCCACGATGAACAAAGTTACACCTCATCAAACACAAAAACACAACAATCTATTATTCCAATGTTAGATGATACATCAAATAAAAATAAAAATAAAATATTGATAATATAGCTAATAATCACAAAGAGAAACTCAATCCATTCAGTTTTAGAGAAAGGCAATTGTGCCTATCCATGAATCCATGAATCCATTTTTTAGTAGATTTTTTATGTGCCATTTGTCCTTGTGGCCACCAAGTGCAACAAAATAGATTATTGGTTTGAAAAGCGAAGAATTAGAGGTCCAATTTTTAACCTCACTTAAAAACACAATTATCGAAAACTTCACACATTACAAAACACCAATGCTAGCAATGAATTATAATCAATTGTTAATAATTATTGATACTAAAAGAAAATTATGAGTAATATGATATATTATAACTAAATTCATTAAATAACACAAACATATTTTATATTATTGGATGCATTAGTAGCTTCTAGATTCACTTTTGCTCGAGAAGAACAATTATCAGGAATAATATTTGACTTTTGTTTATCATATTTTTTCGGGAAGGAGAAGAGAAAAGAACAACTACAATCTCGAATCACTATTTTGGATTAGCCAAATTACATTTCCACTTGCCATTTTAACAATTCATACAAACGTCTTTCATCCAAACTTGACCCTTTTTTCATTAGGACCCACCATTGCATCTTCAACATTTTGAATAATTCATTTTGATTATCTTTGACAACATCATTTTGTGTTCTTCCCAACCAAATAAGGACAAGGAAAGGATCATGAAGCTTCACGAGAACAAAATCTCCATTGTTATATCTCTAAACAAGGTGTATGCATCAAGCTCCTAGGCCCACAATAAGGACAAATGATCAGATTTTTTGAATCAACAATCGACATTGTGGACAACAACTGAACTTTTGCATAATTCAACTTTTAATTGTTGGAAGGCCAAAAGCCCTCCAAAAAGTACACCCTTGAGTAAGCAAAGGTTTTGACAAATGCAATAAAATATCCTCCTAGTAATCCACATACGGACTCATTTTCATCGCATAAATTACACTTTGTTCAATGCCTTGTTTCTAGAATTCCATGTATTTAGACAATCTAGCACTGATAAACTTCTCCTTCTCCATCAGCCTCATCGCATCATGGCCCCAAATTGGGTGATATGGAACAAGTTTGGGAACCTTAGTAGGCAACTTTGGAGATCCATCCGCATTAGCTTTCCATAATTGGACTGGAAGCCCCTTTGTGGGATTCCAAACACTATCGATTGGTGAAACTTTGTACTGCATCATACGCCAGTTAGACAAATCCATAAAAAATCTAAAAAGATTCATGTGAGTATGCCCTACCAAAGTTTTCAAACCATCTTTTAAATAACCAAGGACCTAGGTTTTAAAATCTGGAATTTCTTGAATCAATTGTAGAATGAAAGTTCTTTTTGCAAGACCATGAAAGCCTTCATCAAATCTATTGAAATATAGTTGTTCTGCTCTTTCAACTTTTTGGACAAATATCCAAAGCATTCATCAATATTTTCATGTGTATGACCAACCAAAAGGAATCCCGGCTTAAATTCCTCAAACACTTCCCTAGCCATTAACAACGAAAGAAATGTTAACAAATACCTATATTTATTGTCCTTCACATAGTTGTCCATTTGAAGTAAGAATTTTTTTGGCAACGGTTTGGGGCCCACACTTTCATTTGGTGTCTTCAATCTAGTTATACAATGAGATTTTCCTTGCAAAAGACTTGCGAAGAGGGCATTTTTAGGAAGGTGTTCAAACAACATTTTGAACTCACAAGCTGGAGCTTTTTCCAAAGTTCGAAGAAGCCGTAACAATGACCCAATTGTAAATTTGGGATCATTAGGCCACAATTCATTAGAATATTATGCATATTTCTCATCGCCATGACCATGGGCTACCATACCCATCAACGTAATGGGCAATTGTCCCATCCCATAAGTCATTTTGTTCGCCCCTTGCAACCTTGGGAGTGTAGTTTTCGCATGATCCATTTTGTCATGGATAATGTAGAGGAATTCATCTTTGGACCTCCAAGTATGGTACAAGCTTCTGCACAACTCTTGATGTAAGAGGTGTTTTTTCAACTTCAATTCATATTTTCTCGCATCACTGTTGTTCCTTCCCAATTTTCATATTAATTTTTTTAGTGACTTGCACACAATACACTTTGCAAAAACAAAGCCTTTCTTTCTTACATCAAGATTGAAATGGTGTCTCTTCTTTAATCTGCTCATTACAAACTATGAAATACCTCCAATGCTTAACTCTTTGCTGATCTGCAAAAATGTAATTTGAAAAAGTGATCAAATTGCAAAATGCATCACAATTTTAGATGTTTAGAAGTAAACTCAAAGAAATACATCATACTCGCATGTTTCTTTAATTTTTATACATTATTACTTACTTGATCATTTCGCTCTCAAAAGCTCCTCCATGTATCAGGTAACAATTATTAAACATCTTGTCTACCATTTTCGATTCCTTTCAATTGATGTGGCATTGTGTTAACACTTAAGTTGATTAATGATTGAACATTTGACTTTGCTTGTTTGGTTGGAGTTCAGAGTTTATGCGAGCCTTTGTTTCCATGAGGTAAAAATTTACATTCACGCTTGGGATTTACTTTGTATAACATGTATGTTGATTTGGACAATCCAATGATCTTATACCATGCCATTTCACAAATGTCTATTTCCTGAATTGTGATAAATTTTCATTGCTTCATGTTTGCTTTCACATGCAACCTTCTTGGAATATCCATGCCATAGACTTTGCATTCCTCAAAGGACAAACCCCAAAACTCTTGTCTGAACAATTTCGTCTTTTCACAAGGAAAATGTTGACAACAATTCCATGTGCAACATAATGTGAAATTCACATTCCGAACAAACTCCTAGGATAACAATTTATCAATCCTTGATAATGATTGATAAGAATGTCCAACATTTTGTTTCTTTTTTTGAAAAGTATATTACTTTTTCCTTACATCAAATTTTCCCTCCTCATTAATAATTAACACTAGAAGAAAAACATGTATTTTTGACTACTCTTTGTGACTAAATTTTAGTTGCAAGAAACATTTGGCAACTAAAATCCTTTTAGTCGCCTAAGACAAGTCGCATGTGATAAACTACTCGCAAATGACAAAGGGTATTGTATGAAAGAAAAAGTCAACAAATACATTTCATCCTTAGACTCCATTGTATATGTATTGTCACATGCGACTAAGATGCAACTATTTTGGTCACAATTGAAAGTAAATCATGTGTCGCCATGTGTTTTAATATATGTTTATTTATATTATTATTATTATTATTTTGAAATAATCTAAAACATTAAATTCAAATATTTGGATGATCTTATATAATGACATGTGGCCCAATGTAAATATGCCATGTGGCATTAAAAAATAAATTAATAAAATATTAATATTAGGTTGGTAGGTATTTAGGTAGGTACATAAATACGGGCCTATAATCCTTACCTACCTACCTACTTAGGTTAAAAAATAAGTAGGTAGGTCCTACTTTCCTAGGTTAAATACTTACTCATATAGGTAGGTACTTAGGTAAGTAAGTACATAAGCCAACCTAGATGGGTAGGTCAAACTAGGTACTTACCTAGCTAGATAGATAAGTAGGTTGGGAAGGTAAGTACTTTAGAATTGTGCATATTATTCGTTTTTTTGTTTTAAGTTGAACGTTTTGATTAGCTCATCCCATGTGCACAAATTTCTTACTATGAAATTGGATAGGGACACCCCCTTTGTTTATATAGTGTTCAAAATAGGAATGAAGAACAAATAATATGGGATAAGTTTTGAAATTGCAAATTCCTTACAAATTAAATTGTAATTCCAAAACTTTCTTCATGCCTTACTTTATTAGTTTTTAGATTTTTAAACAATTCAAGTACTAGATAATTAGATAATCATTTAATTAACAATAATGAAATTTACATATATTTAAATTATAAACTATAGGCTACAAAAATTCAGTATTCATTATCAATTACTTAAATAAGTAATATCTTCTTAATATTTAACAAACTAGCTATTTAGTTACTCACAAGTTATTCATACATAATTCATAAATAATAAAATATTTAAAAATATTTTATTAATTTTAGAATCTGATTGAATTATATATAATATAATTAATGTGAAACTAATTTAATGAATATATAATTTAAACTAAATATTTTAAATATTTATTTTAAAATTATAAATAATGAATTAACAATTTTTATTAGAAAATAAATTCTTACACGAATTTTTAAAAAATTATTATTCAACTAATTACATTACTTACTGTATAAAAACATTTATTGTTGTAAAAATATTATAGGTCAAGTGAGTTTTTTCTCTTGGTATTTATTAACTATAAATACAATAATTTGTTAAACATAACATTAATTTCATAATTACTGTAAAATTACTATAAAATATTTATCATAGATGATTAATCATAGAATTTTTAAAGATAATATTATTATGTAATAATTCATGAAATTAAAATCAGTAAAATAATTATGCACATACTAATTAATTCTTATTTGAAGTAATTACAATGATTTTAAAGTAATGTCACATTAATTTAATTAATTGATTTATTCTAATAGAAGAATATAAATGATATAATATACAAATCTATGTTATAAAAATAATTATTTAGTGTCACTTAGATTTAATAAACATAATCATTTATAATTATTCATAAAAGTGATTTATTATGGATAACATTAGTAGAAAAAACCCTTGAAACTCAATCAATAACTTTTTGAATTAAAATATAAATTTAAGATTCCAAAATAGTAATTCAGAAATCAAATATCAATTTTTAGATCAAATAAGTTTTTTGAAGTTAAATAACAAATTTCAGAATTGAAATGTTAATTTTCAGATTCAAATAATATATTCAAAATTAGAATTTCCATTTTAAGATTCAATTAATAATTTTCTGAAATGAAATATTAATTTTGAGAATCCGAAATAATAATTTGGAATTCAAATTTCAACTTTCAAGTCAAATAATTTCTTTAAATTTAAATTTAAACTTTAGAATTCAAATATCAGATTTCAAGTTCAAATAAAAATATTTAAAATCAAGTTGCCGATTTTTAGATTCAATAACGTTTTTTAAATTGAAATAATAATTTTTAGATTCGAAAATAATAATTTATAATTCAAATATCAATTTTTAGATCAAATAATTTTTTTGAATTTAAATAAAAAATTTCAGAATTGAAATGTGAATTTTCATATTCAAATAACAATATTCAAAATTGAAAATATTATTTTTAGACTCAATTACTAATTTTCAGACTTGAAGTATTAATTTTGAGAACCCAAAATAATAATTTGGAATTTAAATTTCAGGTTCGAATCAAATGATTATTTAAAATTTAAATGAAAAATTTTCAGAGTTGAAATATAAAATTTCATATTCACATAAAAATATTCAAAATTAAAATGTCCATTTTTATGATCAATTAATAATTTTCTGAATTAAAATACTAATTTTTGGATTCAAAAATATTAATGTAGAACTCAAAATCAATTTTTAGATCAAATAAATTTTTTTTTGAATTGAAATAACAATTTTCAGATTCAAATATCAAGTTTCAAATATATATATATATATATATAATTTTAGTACATACATTAAAATACACCCCTATGTCATTGTAGAAGACGTTTAGGATGTAATTAATTTGGTGACTATTGCGATTAATGGGACATATCAACCTATTAATGGATGAAAATAAATGTAAAATTGATGTAATCAATAAGATGAAATTTTTAATAGTTTCATCATAGTTGTGAAAATGACCAAAATAGTTGAAAGTTGGTCTTGTAGTTGCAAATATTCCCAAATGTAGTCACAAACGACTACAAGTCGCATGTAGTCGTAAATGGAATGGTTACATTTTGGCTGATTTCTACTAGTGTGAAATGTTGTTTTCATTGTAAGATATAAAAAGTTATTTCAAGGAGCACCCCATCCATAATGGTTTGTGCCAATGGCCATTTCCAAATTGTCATAACCACTGAAATATTATTCAGGCAATACAAAATACTCACTCCGACATGATCCTCACCAAGTTTATTATCAAGAGCTACCTCCCTTGGGTCACAAGCTATTACACGGCCATTTGCAACGAACAACCCAACATCATCCACAAATTCACATCCACACCTCGCCAAGCACACCTACCTTTTGAAAGGATGCGAGAATTCCTTCCTCCATTTTCATTATCACCTTGTCCTACTTTTCTTTGCCATTTCCTTCCTCATCCCACCTTTCATTCATAGAATTAAAAAAACCTCTTTTCATAGTGCCACCATTGTTAGAATCATAAAAAGTATTACACTTGTATCCATTGGACTCATCTTAGGGAGTACCATTCATCCTATTGTTAATTTCCTTATCAATGTCAAAGCCTTTAGATGGTGAAGATGAACAAAGAGCATGGTTTTTACCAAATAATCGAGTTGGGCAAAAGAGTCTTCGTTGCTCAAACTCCTCAACCACAATACGATGGTGACAATTATATAATTTTCCATTCCACTAGTTCCAATCAGGACTAGGGATGGATCTTTGCACTGTCCTACTCCAATTTGAACCCTTTGATCGTCATTTGAATCCCAGATAGAAACTATGTCGCCAACATGCATATTTTTGGTCATGTTTTCATTAATCATAAATATAATTTACCTGTCAAACACCCAACGTTCACAAAGTTTATGGATGAATATTACTACAACACAACACAAAATTGAATAGAAAATGACAAACCCTTCAACAAATCACCCATTCCACTAGAAAGGGATTTTTTTCTTCTATTTAATTCAATTGAATGTCCACCGTTTATTATTATTTTTTGAAAATATTACATTAAAAAAGACTATATTTCACCCAACAAATTAAAAAAAATTCCCAAAATATTATATTAAGATTCATTGGATTTGACACAATTATTTTAGCCTAAAAAATGTTTTTTGTATCACTATATAGGGGCCATTTAGAAAATGCCATTTCTATAAAGCTAGAAAGAATGCATAACAGTCACCAGGAATTTCTAGATCTCCAATTAGAAAGAGTCACAAAAATCACTTGGTGGTTTCAAGGTGTTTCCTGTGCTTATCCTCAATCGAATATTACAAAATTCACCTAGTGGCCACTAGGCATTTTCTAGCATTTTTTATCCAAAAAGCACTTGGTGCCCACCATGCATTTTTTACAATTTCCAATCTAGAAAATGCTTGGCAATTGCTAAGCATTTTCTACAATTTTTGATCCAAAAAATACTTAGCTGCCACTAGACGTTTTTTAACATTTTCGATCTAGAAAATGTTTGGCTGCCAACATGCATTTTCTAGCATTTTCGATCCAAAAAACGCCTAACAACTACTAAGCATTTTCTATCATTTCTAATCCAAAAAATGCTTGGTGGCCATTAGGTGTTTTCATGGACTTCGGATCTAGTGAACACCTGGTAGCTGCCAGGCATTTTCTTTGATTTTCAATTCGGAAAACACCTAATGACCACAAGGCGTTTTCATTAACTTCAGATCCAAAGAACCCCTAACAAATGCTAGTGTTTTCTATGATTTTTGATCTAGAAAATGCCTAACAATTGCTAGGAGTTGTCATTGATTTTGACACAAGAGAACCCCTAGTAGCTGTTAGGTGTTTTTTGTGATTTCTTTTAATTGGTTATTAGAAAACACCTTAGAAAACACCTAGTAGCACAAGGTGTCTTCTATTTTTCCTAGGAACCATCTAATAATTGATATTTCGTCATCATACTAATTGATGTAATAGAACCATTTGAAAGTTGCCATGAATCTTATGAATATTTGGTTCAACGACTTTGTATAATGTTGCAACTACAATTTTACGATTATGTTATTGTTGGTGTAACCTAGGGTGGAACAAACTAATGTCAATAGTTTTCCTTGTAATGAAGGAATGTTTTTTTGCATTCAATTTGAATTACAAGAATACTTTCCAAGGGATAAAAACGATGAAAATCTCAAAAGATCCCTTGTTATTTCTTTTTTTTGGCTTTTGGCAGTTTATAGTTAAATTGATGTTTGAATTGTCATGAAAAAATAGCGAGAATTCTTGAAGGCAAGTTGAGGATCCAGCAAAATCCTATAGAATAATTTGACTAGAATATGCAAATGTACTATATTGATGTGAAAAAAAAGACTTCAAGTTGGAAATTATAAATATGGGGAGCCTTGCTAGTCTAAGTTTTGGTGAACCTTGTGTTGAATGATTCAACAAAAGAAAACCCTCAAACAAGCTTTCAACACTAATATACTCTACACATGGACCATAAAATTTACCTTAAAAGTTCCTTTAATAACCACAAGTTGTCATGGATCTTTGTCTTCACATTAATATGCATGATAATCAAATCTGCTAAATTAATTAATCAAGATTCATTGGAAAGATATCCATTACCAAAATCACATTTGTTAAAATAACTATATTATATAATCAATAAATTAATTATAAATATATTTAATCCACTTTATCTTGGGTCTTTATATTCACATTACCCATTCCATCACATTTGGTAAAAAAAATAAAATCATTGATTATTCATTCAATAATTTAAATCCAATTTGTTCATGATCTTTGTGTTGACATTATACTCTATCAATTTGCAAAAGTAATTAAATTTTTGAGAAGTAAATTGAAAAGGAATGTAAGCCAATAATTTTCCTCGATCTTTTTCTAACATTATCCAAAAATTTGACAGAATATAAATAATTTAATGATGAATTATTCATTAGAGCAATGAAGGCAAATTTATCCTGCATATTTATCTTCACATTATCCGTTGTATATCACTTTTGCTAAAAGGATTAACAAAAAGTTATTGAAAAGAGATTTATTAAGGAAAATAATCATGATAAACATTAATTGTAAAAGTTTTATATCATAAGTTCAAAGATTTAAATCACTTTAGACATCTCTGCATTCACGAGGGGATTTGACACTATTTCATTTCCAATATGTTCAATAGTCCAAGAAATGATAACATCAAATTACACAATTTAACCTTCAAAACCTTAAACCCTAAAACCTTTAAACCATAATTTAACCTCCAAACCTTCGTACCCTAATTTATTGAACTTCAAAACACCTTGAAACCCTAAATACTTTAAGCCCTAATTTGCCTCCAAACCTTTAAAGTTCCATATTATTTAACCCAAAAAACCTTAAACCTCAATCCTCCAAAACTTCAAATTAGAATGTGACATAATAGAAAATTCAAGTGTTAACCATAAATTCATAATACCCTCACACCCAAAACACAAACCCTATAAACCTTTAACCCTAGACCTTAAACCCAACATCCTCATAACCTTCAAACCCTAAACCACTCAAACATTCTTGTAATAATTTTACCATAAAATCATAAAATCCTTGGACATTGGGTTATAAATTAATTTAAATGTCATTATTCATAAGTTACATTAAATTTTATTCTTCAAGACTTTCTAGCTCTAGTTTTCATATTTTCCCCCTAAAATGTAAATATATATTTTATGTTAGCCAAAAAGTAAATCCCCAAATTATTTTCATCTTTCTTATGGATATATATTTTCTCATTCTGCCTTCATAATTTTTTTTGGCATATAAAATATAATCCACAATTTTAATGTTTTTCAACACTCCATCCATCCATCCACACATCCATAATTATAAAATAAAATAGAAATGTAAGGGGTGGGAAATATGTAATTTATTTTTACAGTAAAAAATCTATTATTACAAAATCTATTAGATTAATATATGCTTAAAAATAATGTATATAATAATTTCAAAAATCTAAATATTTATTATTATTACAAAAATTAAATTAAATTAATTAGATCACTATTAAGTTTAATAATACCTCATATCCAATATGATTAATATATAGATATAATTTATTTTTGATCCATTTATACATAATAGGAACCTAATATGCTCATATTTAGTAAATATGTTAAGTATAATTGTATATTAACCAATAGTAATTATTTAACCATCATGATGTAAATTAGCCATGTTTCTACCCAAAATAATTATTATCTTTGGCGATGTTTAGCCTAGACTTAACATTGTGTGAATGATTTCGGATGCTTGAACATGTATATGATTTCAATTGTTAATAACCAAATTATATAATAATTAATATTATACTAGTATTCAACTATGATCTTGATATTCCTATGTCATTAATAAATTAAATTTAAATGTTAACAAACAATGGGATAATATGTTAAATTATAAGTGTAACTTAAATGTACAGCATATTATTAATAAAAAACAAGGTTTAAAATTATATTATTATGTAATTCAATATGAATTCCAAGCGAATATCATATAGAAATCAATCAATCATTGTGTTGGGAAATCAAATTGATAACATTGACAATGTGAGTGTCGGGGTAAATTTCATTGATCTATTTGAATCCAATGCATGACATTACAAAAGATTGAGGTGGTGGCCAAGAATGACACACTCTATATGTCATTGTAAGATTTTTCAATTCATTTATTGAATATATTGAAACTTAAATTAACATTTAGTTAGAAGTGGATGTTGACTCTGGCCTTTCCCATGGTGGGGAACCCATTGAAATAATAATGTAGAATGGTGAAACTATAATCCCCAAACAATAAATAAACCATTTTCATGAAAACAATGTCAAGGAAATCAAATGCAAATTAATTCTACCTTCCAAACCAATTATTATCACTTATTAACTTTATTACTACTCATATACATTTGATAGGATCAAATTTCAAAATTGGTAAAGAGTATTAATTCATAAGTTACATTTTATAAAAAAAAAAAAACTTTCAAAGTGGATGTTTTTACCCTTAAATGTCAAAACATCTAGATGCATGCGAGTAGCACTAACATGATTAATAAAATGAGTAAGCATACACATGATATAACTATTTCAACTCTTTTATCAACTCATGCACTAGTGATTTACAAACAAAATCCAATTCCCAATCCTTCATTCCCCATCTATCAAATGATCCAACATGTTACAAAAAATATTGACAATTGTCAATTAGTGCAAAAATTGGATTATTCACTAGTTGGTTTTACAGAAGAGTCTAAAACCAAATTCAATAGAGTTATGCATCATCACTCAGAGCAGCACAACAGATCTCCACCTCCCCCCCCCCAAGCATTTGCTTACATAACTTATCCTATATTCCTCAACAACACAGGCTATTTTAAGAACATTAAAAAGTTTTTATAACTTCTCTTCAACCTTTTCCTAGCTCATTTGAATCACTTTTTGTTGCTCCTTCCACAAGCCCCATGTAATCAAACCTTGCCAACACTAGCCATAAACATCAAAATCTTCCTAAAACTTAATACAAGATTGAACAATCTTTAAACCTAAATCCAAAACAAATTCGAACCATAAACTTTAAACACAAAACCTTTAAAACCATACACAATAAACCCTAAACCCAAAAACATAACATCTTTTGGATGGGTTATAAATTGGTAAAGAGTATTAATTCATAAATTACATTTTATAATATTTTCTTTTTACCTTCAAGGTGGATGCTTTTACCCTTAAATGTGGGAATTTTTTTTTTGACAAGTAAAAACTCACCTATGTTTTCCATGTTTTCTCCTTCAATGGGGATAATTTTTTTCTTTTAGAAACAAAATCATCCATATTTTCCATGATTTTTTCCTTAATAATGGATTTTTTTTTTCCCAAAAGAAAAATTCATCCATATTTTCCATGATTTTTTCCTTAACCATGGATAATTTTTTATTCCACAAAGAAATTTCATCCATATTTTTCATGTTATTTCCTTTAGCATGCATATTTTTTTCCCCACAATGAAACTACATTAAAAATTTTCATGTTATTTTCATTAACTAGTTTTTTTTTCCCACAATGAAAATACATTTAAATTTTCATGTTATTTTCATTAACTAGATAATTTTTTTCAAGTTTTTCCCCTTGAATGTGGATAATATTTTCCCATAGAAAAAAAATCATCCAACTTGTAAATGTCTTCCTTATTAAACATCGACCATTTTTTCGATAAAGAATTGATTCAACCAAAAATGTTATGTCAACATCATGTTGATGTATTTTTTCTATCCATCATTAGACATAATATTGACCATCCAAAATTTGGATGAAATTCAAGGCCAAGCACGTAGTTAGGGTTCTGTCTCCATCTCCATTCCTCCCTTCTCCTCATTTCTCTTTCATGTTTTCATTCTTGCACTCTCGCTCTCACATTCTTTCTTTCTTGTGATCTTTCTCAAGAGCTCTCTCTCTCGCATTTGTCTTTCTTGTGATCTCTTTGAAAAGCTTTCTTTCGCAGTATTTCCTTCTTATGATCTCCCTAAAAAGCTCTTTCTTTCTTGTTCTTTCTATCTCAACACCTCTCTCTTGTGTCCTTTCTATTTCAACACCTTTTTCTCGCGCTCTTTTTCTCTCAAAACCTTTCTCTCTCCTACTCCTTTTCTCTCACATCCTCTTTCTGTTACGGTGTCTATCCTCTATAGGTACCTTAGCGAAGGAAATTGTAGCATCACTCAAAGGAAACATGAGACACTGTGAAGGCGAGTACTTTGACAATGCCAACATGAGCGTTCAACACCACGAAGCCAAGCCCTTTACATCGCTCATGAAGGTCTCCACACACATGTAAGTCTACTTATTTCCAAACCTTGCAATTTAGGGTTTCAAGCACAAAATGTTTCAACATTCTCAAAAATAGTTTTTGCACCATGAACAAAACCCTAAAACAACCATGTTTGTTCAAATCCTTATAGTAGAGTCTAAAAATAGGTAAAACCTCTTTCCTTCCATCCTCCTCTCTTGCTTTCATCATGCATAGCAGTGACCCACAACCTTTCTTTTCTCATACTTATGCTTTGTGTCCAAAATGAAACATAGAAAACTGAAAATAATAGTTTTTCTCCCATTCTGTAGACTAGACAAAACAAGATTAAACATAATTCAAAACATAGGACATCTGTAGCATTGTATAGAAAACATTTTAGAGTCCAATTCTCAAATTTCTCCCAATTTCATTTGATTGTATAATTATATAAACCAATTGCATCATTTCTCCCATTTAAAACATGTGTGTGTTCTTCAATTTGTATCGGCTTATAGAGCACATTTTTCCATTTATTTGTGTATTTATAAGGGATTATCAAGCTATTTAAATGTCCTTGTGATTGTTTATCATTGTACTTTTGCTTGTGCATCATATCTATGTGTATTATGTGTGTGCCTATTTGTCCATGTCTATTAAAGTCCTCAATCTGTGTTTGCAATTCCTTGTGTCCTTGTACTTCTTCCTATATTTCATTATCATACACATTCTTATCACACATCTTTAGTAAATGTGTCAAACAATGTTAGAAATATTTCTAGTAGCAAAATTTCCCCTGTTACTATTTATCAAAGTCCATCAATTAGTGTAGATTATTCTAACCGTTATCCATCTTTAGATTTCTTCTGTCCATGCCAATATAAAACTCTATTTTTGTAATCCAATCATGTACTTTCTGGCTTGGTTTCTGTACTAGTTTGTATACTATTATGAAATAATGTAGCATTCAACATGAATGTATAGATTTGACTACATCCATAACAATCATAGTTGTAAATAAATCTCTACACACGATTAGATGCTAGTTTTGCGTATTATTTTCATATTTTTCTTCATTATTTCTATTGCAATCACAATAGATCATAGTTCTTTAATTTGGATTTTCATGAAACAAATCTAAAGTGTTTCAAGAAAAGCAAAGAAAAGAAACCAAGAAGATAACGTCCGCAAAATGGCGATAGAAACACTATAAGTTCTCCAACACATTTCAATTTAATATGTGATAACAATGAGATGATGCATTGAGAAATGCCTAATGGTCATTAAGCGTTTCTCCAAAAGATGGATTAAGAAAAACTTGGTAGCCATTAGGCATTTCTCAAGAAGATGCATAGAGAAATGCCTAGTGACCACTAGGCATTTTTTGAGAAGATGTCTTGAGAAATGCCTAGTGGCCACAAAGTGTTTCTTGAGAGGATGTGCATAAAATCACCTGGTGGCCACTAGGTATTTTTCAAGAAAATGCATTTAGAAACATTTGGTGACCACCAAATGTTTCTTAAGAAGATGCACAAAGAAATGTTTAGCAATTGCCAAACATTTCTGAGGATGATGCATGGAGAAACGCTTAGTGGCTACTAGGCATTTTTCATGAAGATGCATTAAGAAATGTATGGCGGCCGTTAGGCATTTCTCACGAAGATGCATTAACAAATGTTTGGCAATTGCCAAAAATTTCTCCAAAAGATGGACTAAAAAATGCCTAGTGGCCTCGAGAAGATGCATAAAAAAACATTTGGCAACCGCGAGGTGTTTCTTAGAAACATGCATTAAAAAATGCCTGGTGACTGCTAGGCATTTCCTAGGATCATGAAGTGAGAAATGCGAGGAACTCGCCAAGTGTTTCTCAAAATGATGCATTGAAAAACACCTAGCAGCCACAAGGTGTTTCTCAAAATGATGCATTGAAAAACGCCTAGCAGCCACAAGGTGTTCCTCAAAAAGATGCATTGAGAAATGCCTGGTGATTACTAGGTGTTTCCTTGTTTAAACAACTGATTGACAAGGTTGATTATTATTTGTGATATGTACACTCCACCTTTGATGAAAAATGTTGTCAACAAGTACTTTGGCATGCACGATATGTATGCAAAAATTGATTTTGGAAAATGGTCCCTCATTTCAAAAGTAACCTTTGGGCGACAAGGTTATTGAATGAGCCAAATACATTCATTGAGTTCCATTTTATCAAGAATGGAAACCAAGACTTAATGCAAAAAATGCCCATCTATGATCTAAAGGTGTGGGTTCATGATTTAAATGTGATTGTCATCATGTGAAAAGACGCACGAAAGAAGCAATTTGTGGGCCTTGTTTGCTTAATAGACCAAATCAACGATGAACTTGTGCCAACATTGGTTGAGAAAGGTTTTTTTGTGAAAAACATGAAGGACAAAACATTGCATGATGTCATCATTAAATGGAATGAGTTTGTCAAACTCTTGAAGATTGAATAGGACAAATTGCAAAAGGAATTTCAAAGGGGCTCAAACCACACATTCACGAACTTCAAAGGGGTCTAGTGGCCCTTGCCCAACAAAAATTTAAAAAGGAGAAAATAGAAGTTGAGAAAAAAAAGAAGATTTTGACAAAACTAGTTGTCGGGAAAGAAGATAAAGGATTCGATGTGGCAGAGTGTCAACTCGTCAACGACACCTTGGGCAATGAGTTTCTAGGTTGCTTTCCTTTTGGAGATGACCCCCTTCCGAGTGTTTCCATTGATGTTCATTGTTTCAAGAAAGACATGCCAACATTGTATATCGTCCACTCTCGGATATCCATAAGGATGAGATTAAAAAAAATATCACACAATATAATAAGTTTGACACCAAAGTGCCCATTTTTGCGATCCCTTAGGACCCGCTTAATGCCAACCATATCATTCCTCACAAGCCAAAGAAGTGGGAGGATATTCAAGACAATCAATTTTGATTGTTGGCAGGCAACACGTAATTATTATTGCGAAGGTGTATCTAGTTCCACCCATAATTCCTTGTATTTCTTATTTTATGGTGTGCAATGAGAATTCCAAAATAATAACTTGAAAGTGGAATCTCATTTTTTGATTTAACAAGAATTTGTAGACAACCCCAATACGAGGCCCCAAGTTTGAGAGATCTACAACGAGTTCCAAATTATGTAATATGGGACACAAATTTTGTGAAGATTTGCAAGTTCTCCAAAATATTAAACAACAAAGATTGTGACCTCAACACAAAGCCTTCATATAATGAACATCTTGCACATGCGTGAAGGATATGGGATGCATACCAGAGGTTTCATTCGAATTTGGATGCATCTATTTGACATGTTGAAGAATACAAGGTACCAAATGATCAATTTCCATACAAAGTTATGTTATTTTATGTTTTTCAATCATATTTCTAAGCTTTGTCATGGTTATGACATGTGTTGTAAAAATTTGAAAAAACACTCAAACCTATTCTGAATGTTGAATCATCAAAGGAATGCATGAATATCCTTTTGTTGATAGATGCAATCTTCCAACTATGGTAGAGTGTCCTCCTTGAATTGGAGAGGTGCAAGATCCTTAATGGATCTAGAGATGTGCTAGCATGTCTACCAAAATTGATTGGAAAATTTACTTTTGGTTGTTTAGTGAAACTCATGGAAAAACAACTTGAGAAGTTGGCTAGGGGGCTCCTTTCAAAAGCAATAACATTCAAAAAGTGTTCGGTGAAAGGAGGGAGGCTTAACCTTAAATCCATGTACGAGTTCACAAGGCTACTTAAGTGGAAGGCTATGATCTAGAACGAAATTATGATTCATTTTGGACATCCAAAGCCGACCGCCAATAATCAGAAGCCATATTTGGACGACGAATGACATGCATTAAAGGACAAGCATAAGTTTGACAAGATGTTGTTCTCAATTTTGGATTCGGAACTAAGTGATGATTTCTATTCAAAAAAGCTAAGGTTCAACTCCTTAGACAAGGTCCCATTTGCAAGATTTAAGTGGGCTCTAGAGAAATGGATCCAAAGTGGAACTGCAGAGGACAATGCAACTAAAGCAATTTTCTTGGACACTTATTACAAGTTTGACATAGTTCAAAACATGGCGGGTCTGTTGGATGTTATTGATAAAGAATCTTGCGCATTGTTTTTGATGGATGACACAACAAGGAACATTGTCGTCGTTTGTACAATTCATAGCATGAAAGATGTTCCAATAGTTTAAAAGGGCCTTGATTGGGAATCCTTTCTTCTAGGCTCTTGAATGCAAAGGGCATGTTCAAAGTCGTTACCTACATTTGTGATCATGAGCTTTTCAAAAACCTACTGACTACCATTTGCAAATCAACTTTTGTTACAATTTTATTTGAGTTTGGGTAGTACATGGCAAGACTAGCAGAGGTTATAGGTTTCTTGACAACATTACCGAACGTTCCTGTGTTCATGTTTGCTTATTTGTTTCCTTGTAAAATTACGATAATTGTGTGTGTTGAAATTTTGGGAAACAAGAAAATGCTAGCATTAGTGGAATGCTTGGATTCTTATTTTTTGAAATATCAACAGCTATATCAACAAGAGGTTTTTCCAAAAATTGTTTTTCAAATCTTTCAACTGGTATTCCCAAACAAGATGGTTTGTCTAAGTATCTTCGATAGAAAAGTTCTTATGTATGTTTTTCTAGTAAGTCCAATACATGGATCTTGACTTTATTCTTGAAATATTTTGTCTGCAAAAATTCGTTCCGTTAGTAGGATTATTTTTTTGACAAGATGTTCTTCCTCATGAGAATAAATGTAAAGTGTTGGAACTCATCCCTCACAACCTAGAAGGAAACTGGTGCAAAATGATGGCATTGGTATGTCTTCGCATGTTAACATGTGTCACAATTAGAACATGGGAATGTGACCACCAAAGCCTATGTTAATGCTTACCCAAGGAGCACAAACTTTTGATGTGGAGGAGGAAGAAGAACAAGAAGTTTTCATCCCTACCAAGGAAGGTGCAGCTAATATGTTTTAGACATTGGACAACCTGAGCCCACCCAAGGTTGATAAAAAGAAAGTTGGTTATGTCACAAGGGGACGTAATAGGAGAAAGACATCTAGTAGTAAAATTCAGGTTTTAAAAAAAAAAGGTCTTTCTTGGGGGAGAAATTCAAAAAATGTTAATGTTCAAGCTACAAGAAAATGGGAGGCCAGTGAGGAACCCATTGACCATGAGCTCTTGGATCCTCCAAAGGACGAAAATGTGCTCACATCGATCAACACATTTGTCATCAATACATCAATAACTTCCTCATTTCGATCGAATGTGGTAGCTTTAGATGGAGATGATAACAAAAAAGTTGGTGAGGAATTGTGATGCGTCGACCTCTTCATAGTTCCTTTGAATCCATATAGGTTTGTACATCGAGTACAAGATCCAATAGAAAAACTGATGATTGATTAAACTGAATAGCCTCTAATCATTTTGACACCTTACATTCCCTTAATCATTTTATAAACTTAAAGAACAATTTTATTGAAATGTCTAGTTTTATTGTAGGATACCTTTGTTTATATTATTTTAAGTGCATTTAATTTGACTAGTGCCTTGAGGCCCTTAGGTGAGTGTTTGGGCATTGATCACCTAGCGGCCACCTAAAAAGATTTTGTGTGTTGATCATTTAGCAGCTGCTAGGCGATGCTTTGTTTGTTGATTGCCTAGTGGCCACCAAGCGATCATTTCTTTGTTGATAGCCTAGCAATCATTAGGGGATTGTTTTTCCGTTGATTATTTGGTGACCACCAAACAATTGGTTGTCTTTTGATTGCTTAACAACCACTAGGTGATTGGTTATCCTTTGATTGTTTGGCAGCCTCCTAGCCATTAAGATTCTTGCGATTGCCTATGCATCAACAACACAACATCAATTATGTACACAAAACATGCAACTCCACAAATTCATCCTGTAATTTCACAAAGGTGTACAATCTTTAAAAAAAGATGTTTTATTTCTATGAAATCTATTACATATAGGTCCACAAGGGTCAGACCACTCCGATTTCATTCTTTTGAGCATCAATTGACCTAATTGACACATCAAAAATTTCCCTTAATTCCCAAACCACACATAACATAAATTATTGCAACATAATATCCTAATATAACATCTACAACACCCACAGTGGAACATCTCACAAAAATCCTTTACGAGATAAAAACTATAAATTTGGGTAAAAGAAATGAAGCTCAATATAGTAACACATAAATCCCTACTATTTTATAGGCAAACTTCAGGAAGTTTGACAAATGCAATTACAACGCCCATACTAGAACAACCCAACAAAACCCAAATTAACGATTTGAACATGCATTCAGAGGTCCCAGTTTGTTGGGTATCCTCTTCCTTCAAACAACATACTAAAACCATCCAGCATAATGCCCACTCATATAAACTCCTTTGCCAAGATGGTCGCTCACAAAATCCTTACATCTTTCATCATCCCTTGTTTTATTTTGGTTAAAATTTCGACAAAGATTTTTGAATGTGTAAAATTTGAATTCAATAATTGATTTAGTGATCTAGTTTTTGATGTGAAATTTGAACCATATTTTCAACTAAGGCTTTGAATACCAATTGAGGTTTAGGCTTTTAAGGGTTAAATAATTTGATTTGCTATACCCAATGATGCTAATTAATCAAATGTGGAGCATAGTCCCACATTTTGTGCCCTTGCCATTAACCTAGGCCAAAAATGATAAAGAACAAAGGTCGGCATAAAAAATCTTGCTATCCAATGAGGTGTGCCATCATGCACTCAAGATGTTCAATTTTTTTCTTTTGGGAAGGGTGGGGGTGTTGTAACTTTTGAATTTTAGTTGTTCCCAATTTGTTCACATTGAGTTCTCAATGGACTCCTCAATACATTCCCCCAACATGTTCCCAATAGCACCTCACTTTATTCAACATCCTTTGCCCTAAGTTTTACTTGTAACCTACATATATGTATTTTGATATATGTATTTTTGGATAGTCCAAAGCTCAATTTTTATTACTTTTGAATCAAAGATGCCCATCACAAAAAAAATAAAATTTGAACTTTGTTGGTCCTCAAGACTAAATAATATGAGTCACATTATATTGTATGACATCACATGGCTAGCATGGGGAGCACATTTGTAAGCGTTAATGTGTTAATTAGGCATTTTACCACTGTTGGATTAATCAAACAGATCACTCAGTAACAAGTATCTCTACTTTGACTTTCTTTTGATTTTCCTCCTAAAATTGATCAAAGTGTTCATGCTAGTGGTGAGTTTTATTACATATGTGCATGAATAAATGAGTAACCCAAGTTTATAAGGCAGGTATTAATACAGGTTGAAAATGGCGATGAATCGTTTTGGAAATAAAAATTTCATGCAGCCAATAAAAAGGCTCAGGAGGGCTTAGTTTTTTTTGGGGGGTTTTTTGTTTTGTTGGGTTTCATAAGTGCCCTAAGATAATAAGGTCATAACTTTGTTAAAAGTAAGAAACTCCTTATGAAAGAAGCCTTGACCCTAAACCCTAAACCCTCCCTCCTACTGTTTCTTCCCTTCAGTTGGAGATGTAGCACCCTGTTCACTGAAAAGACAAAGACCATAGCACATATGCCAGTATTTTCTTCTGCCATAATATACACCTCCTTGGCCCATATCAATTTTTATAGTTGTGAACTGTAACAATAGCAACAATAAGATACTTGGGAGAGTAAAAGAAAAAGAAATAAGGACCAAGGACCAAAGTCCAGGCAAGCAAACAGCCCAAAAGAGGCAGGCCCACAAGGAGGAGGGAACCACTAAGTACTGAAACTTTCACCAGTTGTTTGAAGCATATCAACTAAAGAAAGGGGAGGTAAACCTGATAAAAAAACTCCAAGCCTAGAAGAACTCTCTCTCTCCTGCAGTAACGGTCTGCCTTGAGATGGAGGCCGCCTGCGCTCTCTGTATTATGTGATTGGGGGAGTTTGGGGAGGGAGGGGGGAGTGGATGGTGTTCCATCATTTCTCTGAACAAAAATTGTGTCTTGTTTGGTATATATATATATGCATGTTCAACAGACAATTGTAGGTTACTTGCTCAACTACAAAACACAGGTTCTTTTCGGTGAACTACACAGAAAATAAATCTGGAGTTCATCATATGTAGGCCCAAATATTATATCTATCTGCAGGTGCACACCCATTTGCAGCTGAAATCTTGGATTGTTAATACTGTAGTACCTTGGCCATTTCAACACATGTTCGTGCAATAATTAATTAATTTTGAAAAAATCATTTCAACAATTGAAATATTCCTAATTTATTCACAAAATAAATTATCCTTCACAATTTTTTTTGATTTGGAAGAAATAATTTCTGAAAATTTCAACATTTCTGAAAATAATATAATTAGTGTCAAATTGGCCAAGGTTCTCGGGTAATAGTTATTGAGGTAGTGGTAGAGTACAAAGGCCCCTTTTACTGAATTGGTACAAACTATTGCAGTGTCAGTTTCTCTATAACAATGATACCACACTTTTTACCAGTGATAGTATCAGGCTACCCCAGTTGCACCAGCACAATTAGTGAAGTGAATTAAGAAGCAATTGGGACCCAAAAAAAAAAGTGTGATGGTCATGACATTGTCAAAATGTGCTTTGGACAACCGAAAAAAAACCATTAGCAATCAAGTTATGAGATGCCACTGGATCTCAACATCCAATGCAGTAGAATAAGCCACCAGGTTTCACTAAAAATTTATGAACCAATTGATTATGCACATGAGTGATGCACTAATAAGGTCACTTAGTTAATACCCAATGCTGTATTCCTATACATGGAGGGCTTAATCCTTCGAGCAAGGCTCAACTTCCAACAAGGAGAAGGGGGACACCCAGGGTTTAGTTTAGGGTTTAAGACCTTTGTTTAGACTATTTGAAATCCCTTCATCTTTGGGTTTAAAAACAGGTCCACCAGCTAATGTGGTGGCCTGTACACTTTACTCTGGACGGAGTACAGCTTTCTGGGGTTTGGACCAGTAATGGGTGGGTACTGGTCCAAACCATTGTGGGCCGGGTATTTTTTTTTGCACCAGAATATTCATTGGGTATCAGATCGGGTATATGCAAACATGCCTGTCAGGTCTTACTTTTCAAAAACTCAATGGAACCCCTCATAATCGGCATTTTAAAAAAAAAGTTAACACCTGTCCCCACCTCATATCCAGTGATTTAAAAATTTCAAATATTCATAACCAGACCCTACCCAAGGAGAATAACAAGGTAAGGTGTCTCTCAAAAACTTGGATCAATAACCGCTTCATACCCGGATTAAAAGAAAAAGAAAAATTCTTCAAGTTCTCTTAGTTGTTACAAATAATCAATATGCATTCTCAGTTGTGATTGGTGCTTGTACCTTCAAATAACACATGTGCTTAAGCTTGCAAAACATTAGTGTCGTTTTAGACTATCAGGACTCAGGAGCTTGCCTTGTAAGCTTAAAAGGTTCAAGACTGGTTGCCAAAGCCTTAATGACTTGGAATTGGAACTGGAACCAGGTTCTTGGTTTTTCAAGAACCAGATCTAGCTTTCTGGTCCTGTTTATGGGTGGGAATACACCTGAGATACATGTTTTTTCGAAAAAAAAGACTATAACCGAGGGTTGATTGATTGCTGGTTCCTGCATAGGTTAGTAAGAACTGGACTGAAATCGGGTCTCATTTTCACAACTGGAATTCAAACTAGAACCAGAATTTTTGTTTTTGGAGAACTGGACCTTGAATGGGAACTTGTTTTTTCTGAAGGACCAGATCTGAACCTGATTCATTGTTCCATATATGTGTGCAACTGGAATTGGAACTGGAACTGTTCTAATTTAATTTGAACTGCCCAACACAGGATTGGACCTGTAAAGTTGTACATGATAGAGTGATCTCCACAAGGCCCAGTAGAAGAAAATGAATTCTTTTGATTGGCCCATATGATAGCAGTTGAATAATCTTTCACTTTTCGTATATTCAAATTTTCATGTTTATGGGGTGAGGTTGAGGAAACAATTGACACTCAATGTTGGATGTGATAAATACTGGTAGAGGCCCAGAGAGAGGGTGTTTGTAGAGCCGCTCTAAAGCTTGTGGAGAGAGAGAGAGAGAGAGAGAGATAATAGCAAAGAGTTCCCAATAGCATGTCACTTTTATCCCATATGCTTTGGCAATTATTGTCCTCCTTTCGCCTCCATACGGGTAGAGGCCCAAATAAGGGGGTGTGGGTAGAGCTGCTCTAGACCTTGCCAAGCAGGAGAGAGAGAGAGAGAGTGTTCAAGAGACACAATGCTATGAAACAATGGCAACAAATGTGGTTAGGTAATCATTGTACATTGTATCTTTTCCTACAGAAAAAGAACACTAGCCGTTTCAGTATAATGTAACTTCTGCAAAGGCTGCATAGTACACACACGCCTGTGTAGAAGAAGCCTACAAATTTAGTGTTTCTCTCATAGTACCAAGATTGAAAAGCTGCTCGCAAGATATGTAATGTGGCAAGTCACCCATGAACCAACTCTGTGTATGAATGTGTGGGGGCGGGAGGGGTGGGGATCAATTAGTTGCTACAAAAGAGATCCGCACTCCCAAGGCAACGAGCAACAAAAGTACTTGTCAGACCCCCCAAAAAAAAAATCAGAAAAATCAAAGAGGAGTTTATGAAAGAAAACACAAAGCAAAGGATTACAACGCCATTTCTAAACTTCGAACAGATGTTCAAAGGATCTGTCAGGATGAAGGAAACAAAGAAGCCACCACATTAATTCTTCTTAACTTTGGATCTCTTCTTCAATGAATGAATGCCTGGCAAACTTTAGTGGGTCTATCTTCAGATGATTGATTCAAACCACCTGTAGTGTTCATCTTTGTTGTTGAAGAATTGGAACTTTGGATCGGCAATTTCTTTTACACCTACCTACCCAGTATTGTATTGCCACCGTTGGGTGGGTGCTCCCCCTCTCTTCCCTTTCCAAATAGAGAACCGGTGGGTCAGTTTCGGGTGTGTAAAACCCCTGGCTGGCTGACGGCAGTTGTAAACAATTAAATGAACTGGGTTTTGGATCTCAATAAATCTCAAAGAACTGTTCAAAAACCTTAGTCAATCTTGGTAAATTGTTTTCTGGATGATTGGATCACCACTTTGGCTACATCACAAAATCCTTAAGAAAAAACCCTAAACCCTAAACCCCACAGCGCTGCTCATTACCTTCCTCAGACAATGAAGGAGGAGCCAGGAGTAGTAGTAGCATGAAAACTGGAATCTATCATATCCTATCACAAAATCAAATGCTTAGTACATGCAAATGGGCAACTTTAGTAGTAAGTAAACACAAGACTCCAGAACAAGTAAGTATAAAGAACTCTCTGCTTCCCATTCATTGAACTCTGGTCATGCATGCATCATGGGCTACAGCTCTTTCTTTGTTTGGGGGGGCTATTTGTTGCCCTGTTTATGTGCCTCTCTGATGGTGAAATCAAAACTACGTGCTCCAGACCTAAATTTGGGCTTTTGCTTCTGGGAGATTTAAAGGATGGGTCACACTGGATTTCATGGGCTTTTAAGGGACACATATAAATGGCAAATTTTTTTGAACAACCTTTAAGATGATGAGGTTTATTAGGGAACACATAAATGGCAAAACATTTTTGAACAACCTTGACACAGGGCCTTGGAAAACAAGCTTGAAAGCTTTTATATTCATTTCAGTGTCTGAAGGCTGCTGCCATTGTCATAAGTATCTTAAAAGGACATGGTTTTAAATGAGCTGAGGATTTACAAACAGGAAGCCTGGCTCTTTATTTTGAATGAATCCAGCATAGAAACATCTAGACCAGCATCTAGGGTATGAATTACATTACATCACATAATAATGGGTGTCTTAAAATCAGCTCATTCAAGACAATGTAGAATGTTAATTGCAACTTTTATAGACTCACCATGCCAGCCCCCCCACCCATTTTTAGAGGTCTCAAACAAGACCTTGAAACTAGAAGCCTATATATGCCTATATCTGTGTATACATAGTAGGACTGGCTGATCTGATGAACTGATTGGCAGCTGTTGGAAGGGCATGAAGATTGGAGGTATAGATGTGTGAGTAGGTTATAACCTAATTTTGTGGTAGTTATATTGTCATGATAAGTGTCCTCCCTCTCTCTCCTCTTTGTGTGCAGTGCTGGGTTTAGATCGATGAATCTTAATATGCTATTTTTTGTAGTTTTTTTTTTTGGGGTGTGTCAGAGGAATTTACAGTTGAACATGGCACGCTCACAACAACACTAGTCAACTTTCATGACTGCATTTTCTTTCCCAACTTGTTGAGGTGGATAGTTTTGCCTAGAGCATGATGGTTTTTTCTTCTTTTTTTTTGGTCTCATTACAAATTCACTACATATTCATGAGGTCTTGAATTTCTCTACCAAATCTGTCTGAGTATATTTGGGTTGAGTGATTATCATATGTTGAAAAAGACACTATTTTTTGCTTATGGCTTTTGAACTTCCCTTATATTGAGAATAACTTATGTAGAGCATTCCACCCATAACCAGAATTGATGGACAATATAAGTGGTTTAACATGAGCAAACTGTAAGTGGATTTTAGTGTGGACTACCAAAACTAGCCCCACACATGCAGCAACAAAGGCTATCCCCATCACCTTCCCAGGGTCTTACATTGCACTCTCCAACAGCAGATCTTTGCAGCTCCTTGCAGGAGCTTACAAGAGCTTGGAAGAATTCAAGAGCATTGTGTCACTCCTCTATGTCTCCTTCGATTCAAACTCTAGAACTGAAAACACAAACACATATGCGCCATGTGAAATCTCGGCCTCCTAGGTCCTCATTGATGAAGCAAAAACATGTTAAAAGTGCATTTTTTTGCCCCTCAGTGGGGATGCTCTCAGACTGAAAGAATTTGAACTCCATAAAAATGCTCAATCTTGTCATGATCTGATTTTGTGGTCTAATGGACATGATGAAGTACTTGTGAGTTGCTTCCATTCATATATTCAGTATTGAAGTGAATCCTGAACCCATTGCTTCTTTGTATTAAAGGTTTCAAGATCAGGACTAGGGATGTTAGGCCAACTTCAACATTGGTAACCCACCACCCAACATTTACCAAAATTTATCGAGTTGTTGCACTTGCTTGGAGGCCAATTCCAAATTGTTGGGAGGAGGATCCATTCATGCTATAAGGAGCCAAAAGAGCCTAAAATTTTGAATCTTTACAAGGAGTGGAATAATTAGTCAAGTTGACATGGCATAACATGATTGATCATTCATAAAAAATCTCTTAAAATCATGATTTATAAGTTGTCAAATTTTTTAAAAAAAATTCTTATGACTAAAAAAGATGTTGCATTATACTATTAGGTAAAGGTGTATTTATAAAAAAAACATAAACATATATTTTCAAATAAATTCAATACATTTTAGGAATCCTTTGAATGATGAAAATATTGGTTATAGATACATTCTTGTGCTTTTGCACCCTATTTCTTTTATAATCATCATCTTTTATTTTGGATTTTAACAACATAATCCATGATGAATATATGAATGAGATTTTAAAATAAGATTATTATCGATGCTTCAATTTTGATGCCATATCATTTATAAATCTAAGCAACAATTTTTTAAAATTGATTTAAAAAAGAAATAATGGACTCGAGAACACAAACTTTCCTATCATGGAAAGGAGATTATCCAATCCACATTCATCTGGGTGCTTAAAATTTTGGGGATTTTGCCGAGGTTAATGTTTTTAATGTTGATTAAAAGTAATAATTTACCTTCTCATGACTTGAATTTTGGGATCTTGAATCCGTTATTTTACATCCATGACTAATGTATGGTTTCGGTTCCCACATGTTAGTTACCAAATGCTTATATGGTAATATTTTCATGTTGGAATATATTACATTATATCATAAACAAGAAATGGGAGCATGCATACAATTATCATGCACCCACTTAGTCATTGTCAAGTTGGTAAATTGACATGTGTTTCACACCATAACTTGGAGATTTCTTGATCATACCACTATTCCATAATCGATATGCACCCTTACTTTCAACCTTTTTGCAATATAATGTAAATGTTGTGTTAACATCCATATAAACTCAGTTAAACATTTTTGTTCCCACAAATCAACAACAATGAAATACACACAACACCAAAATCCCAAATCCATGACTACATCTATGACTAGGTTGATAGTTGTTTAGGACATGTTATATAGGACATGTTTTTTGCAAATACAATCATGAAGGACATCAAAAATATATTCTTCTAGCCTACTAGCCTATGTTAGGTAACCTATCAAATCTTTGGGTATCCTAGGCTAAAAACCTAGTCTATATGTTAAGAACATAAGCCCTAGCCTACGTAGGAAAATAGACTAACATAATTAACAATTTAAGCTAGCTTAAATACCTAAGCTAAATTGGCAACCTAACCTAGGATAATTAGTTTAGAGCTAGGTTGCAAGTGTGAAGATTTGAACCTCTCACCTTCACAATGAGGGATAAAGTCCTTAACCATTACACCTCATGTTTTTTACACTATAAAATTGTCACCATATTATCATAAACATTTTTTTTTAACTTACATAAAGTAACTTAACCTAACTACCCTACCTAGGTACCTAGTAACCTAACTATGTACCAACTTAATAACGTATAACTTATCTAGTAATTTTGTAGGTACCTTGAATGGTTTAGCTACCTAATTAAAGTAGGTATTATTTACCTAGTAAGTATTTTAGTATTTTAGCTACTTTGCTAAAGTAGGTACCAAGGTAGTACCTACTACCTAATGCTACCTAGTTAAAAAATAATAGGTACTTATATAGGTAGCTAGTAATACCTAATACCTAGGTAAGCTACTAACTTAACTAGGCTATGAAGAGTGTAGGTTGGCTAGTCATGTGATTGTAATGTAGTCACTATGCAATCATAATGCAGTTGCCATCATGTAGTCGTAATACAATTGTAGTTATGTAGTCATAATGCAATCACAATATGGTCGAAAAAATGATTAAAGGCATATGATTAAAGATGTATGATTATATGACTAGATTAGGACATAGTTGTAAAAACTTTTATTTATGAAAGACACATTTTGGCCTTGTGACAAATCTAACATTTTCTTATTTATATGTTCCTTTTCCAACGTCATCTTGAACAATAATTCCCTTTTAGACCTTTTGCCAAAACAATATATGGCTTAGTCATCTCATTGGTAGATTTAGGCTTTCATGTTTGAATATTGTTGTTACACAAATTTGCATTCTTGATAATTTTATAAACAGGAATTGCTTTTAACACGATTTGACATTATTCCTCCTTCTTAAGCTAGATTTTCCAAATTAATCCAATAATATCACATGCTCATCATAAATAATGTAGATAATTGTTGCAATTTTTTACATAAGGAGTTCAAAGGTTGCATCATGGAATAAACACAAAATACCAAAAAACTACTTGTAAACACATGCACATGTACTTAATGTTATTGATCTTCCTTTAATGTAATTGTTTCTTTTGATTTTTTTTGGTTTGATTTTTTAGGTTTCATATTTATTTGATAACAATTTTCTTACAATATGGTGTGAAAAAAGTAAAAGGAACCAAGGGCACCAAGGTTAAAGTCCCTTTCAAGGACTACATTAACACATGGCTTGATTTTTAAATTTTTTGCATTTTTCATACCTAGTTTACAACTACATGTTGAATATAATTATTTTTTATTATATCTTGGTCTGTATCATTTATATATAATGCATCCTTGCTTTAAATAACAAAAAAATGAATAACTTTTGTTAAAAACACATTTCCAAAATTCATAATTTTCAAGGCCAAAAGCACGTTTGAAACAAATTGTTCAAATTTGTTTTTAAATGGATTTTATTGATTTCAAGTGCTTTTGCTTTTATACTCATTTCCAATTTTGAGAAGGAATGGTGCACATTTGATAAGGAAAAATGACATTTAAAAAGAAACACCATTGTCCACAGTTGTTTTGAACATGCAAAAGGACTCAAGAAACGTCATCAATTTGCATCAAGTTTTGAACAATGAAATTTGATTGGAAACGGAACTTTGAAAAGAAAAACAATTGAAAATCCAATTTATTATACTCCCTTTGTGAATTTTCAAAGATATAAAATTACAATTTTAAGTCCACACACCTTATGTTCCTTTTATTGTGTTTGCAACCAATAATATTATATAAAAACACTTCAACATCAATTATTGGTTGTGTGACAAACAACCTATCAACCTTGAAAACTAAACATCAAAATATGATGATCACCAATATAAATGAAGCCTATTCCACATATCCTTTTAAGGAAAAGAAAAAAGAAATAAAAATGTTATTTGTTGGGATACATAAACATTAAACCCCACACTAGGTCACACTTTAATATAAAAGCTTGAAAATAATTAACTTGAAAATATTATTATTTACATTAAATTAAAATTCACAATATATTGAATATAATTTCATTTCTTCCTTTAATTCCAATTTAAGAATTGAAGTTGACCTTTCATTCAACAATGTTATTTTATTTTGTGTACCATCTTTCCTTAATTTTGAAAAGGACTTTTCATTTGGATTAGAATTGTTTAATACTACTCTTGTATCTATACCAATAACACCTAAGGGTTGATGCGTGGTAGGGTGGACTAATTTTAGTGGAACACAGTCCATTTTGGGCTGTTTAATGTCTTATTATCAAATGGGTAAACCCATCCTTGGGTGGTATCATTAGGAATGTCACACTTTGATTTGACTAAATTCATTGAACTTTGAAAAATTATAGGTAAAATTTAAATAAAACTTTTCATATATATATATATAGTATGTTTATTAGTTCCTATACATTTTGAAATTTCAATAATATCACTTGAATGTTGTGTATTTAAATACACAAATTTGATGTTCTTAATCATTGTGGTTGGAAAAAGTTTTAGGAATGTAACACTGGTTTTTTTCCTTGAACTTTTTGGTTAGGAACACAAGTTTGAAAAACATGATTTGAGAATTTTTTTGGGAATTTTTTTCTTAAGGTAATTTTGAAGTCATTCTATTTTTAATTCTTTATTAAAAAATTAATTGAATTAGTATAATTTAGGTATGAATTTTCAAAATGAAGGCTATTAATTCCTGAAGGGGTCATTTCTATTAGAAATGAATTTTAAAAATAATTTTCATTTTTTTAAATTCCTAAACTTCAAGCCATATGTTAATGCATGCAATGGATAAACATGAGGAAAAAATAAATTATAGCTGTGAAAACATTTAAAAGAAAGGGCCTAGGAAAATGATAAATGGCCACTTTTGGTTCCTTAACCATTCCTTGAGATGGGTTTTCCCAAATTTTATTATACATATTAAAATTGTTAGGAAGGACTTTGCTTGAAGGTATAAACCTGAATATGTACATAAGGTAATTGATTGTGATACTTAATGAAAAAACTTACAATTTATTTATCGACTTTTGAAGTTGAAATCAAAAGGCATAACATTAGAAACACAAACTATTGGACTTTGATCAAGGTAACTTAATGATTAGATCTTAAACTTGTTAGGGACTTGGTTTTATTTAGAAAATGTAATGATAAAAAAAACATTAAAAAGTTTTGCATCCTATCAAATGAAAATATTGAGTTATGGGCTTTTGTTAATGGTCAAAAAATTTATTTTTTTCAAAAAGTTCATAGCATATTGAAAATAAGGTGATTCATGTGGAGATTTTACACACATGTCTTAATAACCTTTAGATGCAACATATTTACAATGGAAAAAAGAGAAGAGCTGTAACTTTATTCCTATGTAATGTGTCATGCCAAAAAAATTGTGACAAGTAGTACAAAGAAGTTTGCAAAATGGACTTGAATGGATGTTTTTTCATGTCAATTTTTGGTCCACCTTAACTTCTATTGGCCCCTAATTATATGCAACAACATGACAAGCATAGGTTTCCATGGAAATTGGTGAAGTGAATGAAATGTTGGCATGTTTTGGACATACATAAAGTCATAGATTGTAACTTGCTGTGATATTGGTTTAGATGTTGGTCATATAATGTTCAACTCAATTTGTTAAATATTGAGAGAAAAGGTTTTTAGGACCCCCCCCCACCCCTAATGGTTGTGGGTGGTCTCAATATGCATTGATGTAACATTAATTAGTGAATACAGAAAAGCATCAAAGGAGTAAATCAAACAATTAAAATTTAAAGAGAACATATGTGATAAAAGTGCAAGGCTTCAATAATTCAAAAAAAATTCCTTACCAAAAATATCAAAAAATACTTGAATTTTAGTCAAAACAATGAAGTAGCATTCTTTTCCAAAAAAATGAATCGTGTTTTCTTGGCTTGCTTATAAGTTGGGTTTGAGAAACTCAATCAAGACCCAATTTCAATGAAATTTAAATGCATTTTAAACCATAAATTGTTTAGATATAAAAGATAGTTGAAAGTGGTTCAAAAACTATGAGGTAAAGGAAACTAGTGTAGCTTGTGTTGTTGGCCCAAGTGTGAACACGTTGAGGGCTCAACTGATTTTTCCTTCCAAACCTTATTTTTGCAAAATTTTGTTTGAATTTCCAGCAACAAAATCCTCTATAAAATAATATCTTCCATGCCTTAACTTTGAAAATTGTGAAATAAACTCTATTAAATCTAACTTGTTGAGTGCTTTTGAACAACACCAAAAATTCTTCCAAATTCCAATACAATTATCACTTTTCATTTTATTTAATTTTCATTTCAAAAAATGGTTCAATAATCAATAGTTTGCACATTGTAGATCCAAACAATTTCAAACCAAGTTGGTGCACCCCTACTCATTGAAAGCTTTTTGAAGATACCAAGAGCATGGCATGAAGTGCAATGGTTTGGGAGATTTCAACATGACAAAACAAAACAGACTGCCTTGTTTCATAGATAGACTAATGTGGCTTGTGTTGTTGGCCCAAGTGTGAACCTATTTCAAAATAAAGGAAACTCAATATATGAAAATTGTGTTTTGGGGGGGGGATTTGTGATTTAGGTTTTAATTCAACCCTAAACCCTAGACTCTATATCCAATTTTTGAAGAGTTAAATATGACCTACCTTGCAAGTGTGACCACATTCTCAATTGATTTTTTCTTCCAGAACTAGGTTTTTTGTAATTTATTTGAATTTGCAGTGACAAAAACAACTTCAAATTTGATATCTTTCCCATCCTAAATCCAAAACTTACAAAATAAATTCCATTAAATCATGTTCATTGACATCTTTCCAACAATACCAAAGGCACATCCCAATGCTTTGTACTTGAATTGAATGGTAGGTCTTTTAAGTGTGACCACATTTTCAATTGATTTTTCCTTCCAAAATTTAGTTTTTTATGATTTAATTGAATTTTCAGTGACAATAGTCATTTAAAATTCAATATATTCCCCAACCTAAATCCAAATCTTATGAAATATATTCCATTAAATCTTTTCCTTGAAATCTTTCCAACAACACCAAAGGCACATCTTGATTATTTTGAAATGTTTAGTTATGATTTAATTTAATTTCAGTGAGAAAATCATTCAATATTCAAGAATTTATTACATTGCAAGTACAAACATCATGAAACCAAGTTGATGGACCCCTCCTCGTCAAGAGCTTTCCAAAGATACCAAGAACACAATTTAAAGTGCTTCATTTTGGTGGATCCCATAGTTACAAAACAAAACAAAAGAATCTACCTTGCTTCATAGGTAGATTTGCAAATAATGAAAATCTAATTTTTTTTAAATTAAAGGGGTAACAAGTTAGAAATCCAATAAAAAAAGACATGTGGCATTAAATGAATAAGATGTTTGTTTATTGGATCCATTACCATATAACAAATAGATGAAATTATGTTCCATTCATTGTTAAATCATGTTTTTTCTTTATAATAATGAATTCAAGAACTTATTAGGTCACAAGGTGAAGATGTTGGTTAGGGTATGTGCAAGCTAGAGGGGACCAAAAGTTGAACAAAAAGTTTATGTAGAAATACATTTTTGTAATGTATTTTGACCATGACAATGTTTGAGGTAAAAAAATTCATCTTTTCCAAAAAGTAACTAGTGGTGACCCTTTAATACATCCCAATATACAATGTTTGTGAAACAAATTACAAAAATTTCACAAAATTCATGTTTGGAAAACTTTGTAAATTTTCTTTAATTTTGGTGTTTTTAAAAGTTCCTTGAACCCCTATTTTGAATTCACTGGGACATCAATGACTTTTGAGGATTAATAAATGAAATCATAATTTCAAACTATGATCATGTTGAGTCTATTTACAAATTTTTTTTAATGTATTGTTACAAAAACTTACAAAGTTCATGAACATTAAAAAGTCCCCCATTCGATTTTTTTAATAATTAAAATATTTCAGCTAAGTAAAGTACATGGTAATTATATACTTGAGTGCATTTTCATAAAATTGAAAAAGAATTTATTTTGAAACGCATTTAGTCCACAAGGCTATAGATAAATTGGGGTGTTACAAAATGTTGGTCCATTCTAACTTGCACATACCTTTTAGAATGCATAATGTGAATGTTATTTTAAATCTTTAATCTTCATTAACACAATATATATGTGTGCTTTCCATTTTGAAAAAAAAACATTATCTTTTTGTATTTAAGAAATTAATTCATTATATTGGATATAAACATTCAATCATGTCATTTTTCTTGGAGATTATAAATACCCTATCTTTATAAAGAAGGTTAACTTATGTCACCAACCATTTACAAATGTTACATTTCATTAACACAAATGGCTATAATGATTTCATTATGATGTCCAAGTTATTGTTAAACCCATGTAAAAAGATTGTAACATTTTTTTTATGTTTACGATTATAGGGTTCTTTGTTGATCAAAATTTGTGTCGTCACATGTAGGGTTACATTATACACATATATGTTTTCATTTTTAAGAAGCAATTTATAAATGTATAAGATTTGTTTTTCAACATGATATTTTGAGGTATCTTTTTCATTTCAATTTTTTTGGTAATCTATATAATAAAAATAATGGTGTTTGACTATAGATAATTTAAAAAAAATTCTAACCTATTTATTTCCTTTCACCTATAGAACTTTTCCCAAACAACATGCATTTCAATGAAATTTGTGTTGCTTGAATGTTTTTTAGAAAGATAAAGGGTGCAAATTTTTTAAGGTGTACCAAAATCTTGTCACAACATCACCCTTTTCTATCTTTTTGACTTGGTCCTTTTTTACCATGTAAAGACACATTTATGGATGATGATGATGGAATCTATAATTGTAATAGTTTAAAATATAGTCCTTCTAAAATTTTTGACAACTTTTGATTCATTATTTTTTATGGGGATCAAAATATAGGGTAAAAAATGACTATAGTAAGGACTAGGCCTTTTTTGTCTTGTGTGGTACACCTTAAAGGATTTTCACCTTAAAACGATTGGGTACATTCACAAAGATAGAAGCCAAAGGAAATGTAACCATGCTTTGTTTTTCACTTTTTCATGTTAAAAAAAATACTAATATTGCACGTTTCTTTTATATATTTTGATGATAATGTTCTTAATATATTGTGGAAACATGTGCAATAATTTGACATAAATCTAATGAAATTTGAATTCTCAAAATCATTGACTAATCATTGTAACTAGTGTTTTACAATGCTTTTTCTACTTGAAAAAACTCATAAACGACTTTTAAAGGACTTGAAAATGACATAATTTTGAAAAGACTTTTAAAACACATATTCACAGAAGAGTATAATGTAACATATTTTAATTCAAAAATTTTTTTATGACTTTTCGCAACTTACAAATGGAATGTTCCTAATATATACCAAAAATCTTTCAGAATAAGTAGTCACCAAAGTCCTTACTAAGGGTGCACCCCTAACTCCTTATTTTGTGAATGTACCCAATTACATTATGAAGCATTAAACATTGAGCAATTTCTTACAATGTAAGAATCAGGTTTGACAACAAATTCTTCAAAGAATCCTTTAAACAATGATTGATTTTCCTCTACAATCACAAATGGAAAATAAATTTAACAAACATTGTTTTGCCCAAGAAAACATTACAACAATCCTTCAACCAATTATTTCTTGAGCAAATTTTGACAACAAAACCTTCAAGTATTCATTTTAAAAAATCTTGATTTTCCTTAGCAATCACAAATGAAGATTCAATACATTGTAAACATTGCTTCACCCAATAAAATTTGATAGCAATCCTTTGAAATTTTTCAATGAGCAAGGTTTGACATCATATCTTTCAAACAATCCTTCAAGCAATTCTTTATTTTCTTGAACAATCATAAAGAGGTTGGGAATGAATTAGGGAATAATACATGTTTAACCACCATGTAGATTTGCAAATGTAGTTTATACTTAAAGAACTTTGTTGCACCCTATTGGAGAACTACTAATTTGTTTGGTGTTAATCACCCAAATTTAAAATCAACTGTTTCATGACATAATTAACGCAATCAAACTTGAAGAATATGGCTAATCCATGTAGGAAAAAATAAATTCTATAATCAATTTACAAATTATCAACATATGAAATATGGGGCTGAAAGTATAGTAAATTAGACATAAAAAATAATCTTCCAAACAATAGTCACATGTTTTTCACAATAATGATGAAAGTAAAGTTGAAACCTTCTCAATATTTTTTTACTAAAAAATGTCAATCCATAATATTTGTAATGAACTATATACCAAGTTTGAGATAATTTGATATAATAACAGTAGATAACAAGCAAGTTTGAACTAGATTGGTTTTTACAATTTCAAACCTACTTGCCCATTAAAACTTTGATAGATTAGAACTATGACTTATAAAACATGGAAGTTCATGATTCTTTCTCCAAAATTGTCAATTTGAAAGTAAAAAAGGTTCCTATCAAAGTTTATTTTCATGCTACTTGAAACCCATTTTACAAGAGACATACAATATTACATACAATCTTGAAGTATGTAACTTTAAGGTTGAGGAAGAAGCATGTTCTTCTATGTGAGATGCATCCATGGTTGGGAGGAAAACTTTGATTTTCATAAGAAAACTATTTTTGTTAATTTAAAAATCATATCAAAGTTAAATTAAATCTTTAAAGAAATAATGGAAAAAAGAAATGGTAATAACATCAAATGAATGGAAATCATAATTAAAATGCATTGTCATCTAATCTTTGAGAACAGTTTTTCACAATGCTTCACCTTCCTTTGCAAGAAATTAAGGGCTTAACTATATAACACATTATAAGTTCAAGTGGAAGATAAGTTTGATGGATCAAACTATCACTCTTGAAAATTCAAAACCGAAATGATTATCCTCAACAAAGAATTGTGGTCAAATTAGTTGATGGGACATTTGTGCAAGACCTAATAGAACCAATGATCAAGTTACATGAGACATGCGTCCAAGCATGGTGAATTATACACAAATGTTCCTTGCAACATAAATGAAAAGTAGCCATCAATTATGCTTTGATGTATGAACTTTAAAATAGTATTTAGTTCATGGATTCATATGAACATTTCTTCAACTTGTTAAAACTTTAAATAAAGATAACATGTTTAAAGTAGGTTTAAGTGGATTCATGGGAATTCGAGAAAAGCTTGCACTCTACTTTATAGCCTTTAAGTAGGTTGTAAGTAGATGAAATATTACATTTTAAAAATTATGAATTAATGGGGCCCTAAAATGTACTTGTGGCTTTTCATTTTTTTCACATTCTAATAAAAATATATCCAGCTTGTAGGGTAAAAGTAGATTTTAAAAACAAATTTACCAGTCAATTTCAAACCTACTTGTTACCTAATTTTATTATGCTAAAGTTTTTCAAATTTTATATTCAACTTACCATAAACCCAATGGAGGCATAGATGTTTGAAAATGAAATATAAAAAACTTTCCAATCTACCTATGTTTTTTAAGAAAACTATCATATTTTAAAATGAGATTTTAGGCAAACGTACTTTTGGTCTAATTTACCATGCAGACCTACATGAAGGATCAAATGACTAGAGCAAGGTTTATAATTAGACTTAGAAACAAACAAATGCAATTTGTGATTCTAGTCCTAAAATCTTAAAGGAGGTGTGAAATAAATTAACCAAAATATTTGAAACCAAAAACATCACATCAATTGTCTTTGAGCTAGTCAAAATATGGGTGAATCTCATTTTTTTTAAAAAAACACTTGAATCCCTTCATGTTTTGAAGACACAATTGAAAGCTATAGGGACTTTAAGGACAAATGTGCATGCAACAGCTTAATGATGTTTGGTTCATTACTAGAGTCATATATGATGGGTTTATAGTGTCATTAACTTGGCAAAACAAAATATTAGTGGATGAAGTCATAAGACTATTGTTCAAAAAAAATGAAAAATGAAAAATAAAATATTTATAGGAGTGGATAAGGCTTTATTCTCTAGAAGGTTGGATATGATCCCCAAAAAGAAGTTTAGGAGTTTTACATAAAGGTGAATTATAGAATGTAATGAATCTAAAAAAAGGATAATTTATAAAATAAAGTATTGTTCCTACAAGAAATTGGGTTTCATGGTAAAAGGTTTATTTATTGATGATGTATTTAAAGTGAATAGACCTATTGAGTTCATGATGCAATCTCAAGAACAAAGTGAGTACCTTATTGGTGAAGATGAAGCATATAATGTTGTTGAAGGTGCAACAAGGGATATTGAAGTTAGTGCAAGACCAATTTTAGTTTTATGAAGGTCATAAAAGGAGAAGACAACTCTTGATAAACTCATTGATGCAAAATGAAACAATGAAAAAGGTCTCAATAAAAGTGTGATTACATTAATTGACCTACCCCTAGGACATAAAACAATTGGTTGTAATTGGATCTTCAAGACTTAATTGAAGTTTGATGGGAATGTTGATAGGTTCAAAGCATGATTCACAAGTGTGTGGTATTGATTATCATGACACATTTTCTAGGACTATTGTAAAAATCATTTATATATGAGCGTTGATGGCTTTGGCTATTGAAAATGATTTTGATGTCCACCAAGTGGACATCAAAACTACATTTATTAATGATTATATATATATAAGATGAAATTTATATGCAACAAGGGTTTATCCAACTAGGGATTCATCACAAAGTTTGTAAGTTACACAACACACTATATGGACTTACAATCTCTAAGAGCATGCAATGAAAGAATTGATTATGGCTTTTGGTTTTCAGAAGAATCTAGTAGACACCAATGCACATACATTCTTACATGGGATAATCAACTAATGATATTGGCCTTATATGTTGATGATGTGTTGTTAGTTAACAATTGTGTTAATGGATTGTTGAAATGTTTCAAAGATAAGCTAGCAACAAGTGGAGTTTGCCACGATAGATTTGGGGTCACTTTGGCATTTGGATCAATAAAAATAGATTGAACCACACCATTTACATGCACTAAAAAATACATTGAAATTATAACACAAATATTTAAGTTAGAGATGTAAAAAGTTGTTGCAACTCCACTTGAAGCAAACTTGTTTAGAGCTCACCAATTAAGAGATGTCTTTTCAAATTAAAAAAGAAAAGGAAAACATGAGGAAGGTTCCATACCAAAAGAGTTGTTGCTAGCCTAATGTATGGTATGACTTGTACTTGACCTAACATTGCATATTCAATGAAAGTAATTATCTAAAATTGAGTCTAAAACTAGTATATTATTTTACAAAATTAATAAGAGAAAGTAGATGCAAAATCACTTTAAATAACATTATTAAAGCATTGTGCCCTCCATTGAGTTTATGATAAATTTAATTTATGGTAAAATTAGGTAACAAGCACATTTGAAATTGGTTGATCAAATTTGTGTTCAAACCTACTTTTGCATACATTAGATATATCCACAAAGTAAAGAAAACACAACACTAGTACCCCTAGGCTTAGGCCCTTGTTTGGTCATAAAGGGGGTGATATTTTTGAAAAAAAATAATTTTTTTTTAAATACCTAAGCATGGACTAAAAATCAAATTAACACCAAATTTGGTCAAATTTGAATTTCACCCTGCTTTTTCTTCTTGATTGCTTTAAAGTAATCATTGCTATTGTTGTATGTATTACAACATTTTCAAAGATTGTGCATTTAATCCTAAGTTCCAACATTTCATACCCATATTTAATTAAATTTCATTACTTTGTGGATAACAATGTTTAAAGGTTGAAAGAAAGGTTGGGGGATGACAGAAGGACCCAAAAGGGGTCACTTTATGGAATTTCTATTATGATTATAGTATGCAAAAGTTAAAAACATATATAACTACATTTTAAGGCTCCATTAACTTGAAGAAAAAATAAAATACTATTTCATCTATTTTCATCTATTTTTGTAAAGTTTGGACAACTTGTGAAGCAAAAAATGAATAACCCATATTTTATAAAAAATAATTAAATGAAAATATTAAACATGTAGTTCTTCAATACCATTAAAATAAAATAAAATAACATGTTCATAATGATCATTGAAATAATTAATAATTGTAAATTCAATAGATCAAAACTTACTTTACAACAATTTTCCATCATGTTACAAGTAGATTGCAATGATCAAATTGTTGCATTTAGCATGCCTACATTCTTGTGAGATTTATATTTAGGTTCATTAATTGAGTATGGGATTTTGATAATATAAAAAATCAACATCAAGTCAATATTTCATGTGGAGTTGTGCCTTGGTCCACCATGCCTTCATAAGAATATGTGTTTATCATTCAAACAACAAAAGAAGTTGTTTGACTAAGGAAATTAGTTGGAGATTTGGGCTATGTGAAATACCTTTGTATTGTGATATTCAAAATATCATAACAATAAGTCAAATCCCTAAAGAAAATTCTAGGATGAAGCAAATAGAAATGTAATATCACTATATTAGAAAAATAAAGAAAGAAAACAAAGAAGTAAATGTTGCTCATTATACTATAGATAATATGGTGCTTGATATCATGACAATTTTTTTTCCAAAGCTCAAACATGTGTAGTTTAGAACAAGAGTTGGAATTAATCTAGATGATAATGTAAAAAGAAAAAAAGAACATCAAACAACTTGAATGCATATAATATTTTACCTTTCAAAAGACACTTGAGTTTGTTTGTTAAGTTGCTCCAATTGTAAATTAGATTATGCACCTTGGTCTCCATGATGAAACCCTATTGATAATAGTTCATGCACCAAGGGCAAAGGATGGCTAAACTTGAAAAATTGAATGGGAAGAAGGCATTGAAATTGATTAAAAGCCCTTTATAAGTGGGACTGTAAGATAAGTAGTTAGTCCATACAATAAGTTTACAAGTTACCAACATATGAAATATGGACAATATAGTGATTCTTTAAGAGAGATGTGAAGAGATTAGGGTTTGAACAATTGTGATATTGAGAGGTTTGCTTCTAAGTATTAACTTTGAGCTTTGGGGAGAAGCATGCTTTTTTTCTATGAAAGATGCTTTTATGTAGGAAGGAGAGCTTTCATTCTAATAAATAATTTTTTCTGTTAATTTAAACAATCCATTATCCAATGCTCAAATCTTGAACTAATCTTCTATGATTTTGATGAAGGTTATAATTGATGGTTTTAGATCTTGATGGTATCCTAAAATGATTGCAAATGAAATTACTAACTTACATGATTTTTTTTAGATCTATGTGTTGTGTTCAATCTTGAGACCATTAACATGTGTCTAAAACATCCTTTGACGTAACAACATTTCTGGTGGCACCTATATAATATCAAGGGTAGCCTTTGAGAGTAACAATAAAAGGATTCAAAACATTCTAAATCACACCCATCTTGTACCCAGCTTGCAAGATTACACATGTGAAATTTTGATTTGAAGAAATCATTTGGAAATCATTTATTTTCCCTAAAATAAAACAAAATGTCAAAAATATGCTAGAAATTCGATTTGTCAATTGAGACTCCAAAATTGACTCCAAAACTTGTGGTATCAAAAAGACTTTGATAATTTAAACCATGGAATCCTTGGGCATCTCAACTACGACTTTGTACTAACTTGCATTTTGTAGTTTAGATGCATTTGAAATTAGTTTTAGTTGGAATATCAAAATGTAATGAATTGAAAACACATCAAACTATTGTTTTTTTTCTTTTCAATTTTTTGATGTAGCCAAAGTTGTGATCATCCAATAAAATATTTCACCAAATATGGTTATAGACTAGGTATGAAGGGTACCATTATGTGTGATAATGGGGTAGCCTTTAAAAAATTGGCCCTTCTATTTTGTTAAAAGGAATCATTAGAGAAAACCAAATTAAATTGCTTAAATTTTTCCATGTGATTTGATGGAAGGCTAAAAAAACAACTCCATATATTATTTAATTATTTTCCTTATACCATAGTACCTTGGTAGCTTTGACACAAGTTTGTCAATTAATTAACTAATTTTGAAATTTTCATTTCAACAAATAGAACATTCTTGAAGATTCAATATTTTCATTCATTAATTTTTAATTTAAATTTAATAAAAAATTAAAAATAAAAAAAGGTGCCAAGGGATGAAAAAATGTTAAATTATACCAAAAATACATATTGTCTAAAATGTAGCTTTGAAATATGGTAGGTTTCAACATAAACATAAGAAAATATATTCAAATCATTTTAAAATGTCATTATGAAAATGTCTATGCCCCCACTGATTTTAATGTCATAAAAATAAGTAACAAATATGCTTGAATCTAATTAGTGCATACTATGTTCTTTCATAGTTTTACATTAGAATTTTGATGCATTTTGATAATAATAGGAAAAAAAAGAAACTTTACAAGTACATTTTTTTGCAACTTAACTTGAAAAAAAGAAATTTTAACATTTCATTTACTTTGTAAATTATGACATTTGCATGTATTTTAATGAATTTTACTTATATTTATTTTCAACTTGTGGTTGTTAAATATAATTATAACAAAATCAAATAACATGTTCATATTAAACATTGTCATAAATAATATTTTTAAGTTCAATATATGAAAACCTATTTCATGGTTACTTTCCATTTATGTTATAAGTAACACAAGCAGTTTAATTTATCATACTTGAACCCTAAGGTAGTAGGTTACCTTCAATCGATAGCCTATTATTTCCCTTGTTGCTTCAATATTTATAGATAGTTAAGCTTACTTTGCCAATAACTAGTTTTAGGATTGTTTTCACTAGTGATAGATGTTGCCATGCATTTTTTTAAAAATTAGAAAAAATGGGTTGCCAAATTTTACCTCGATTATTGAAGTTTTGGGAGCCAATTTGGCATTTTAACCTTTAAAAAACATTGATTACTATTTTAATTTTAGTGAAAATTTCCAAAATTTGAAAACAATTCAATGCCCAATTTGGCTTTATAAAACTTAGAACATATCCCTTATCATCATTGATGTAAAAAACTGAAAACTAAAGTTGCACTATGAAAAAATGATAGGTTGTGCAACTAGGCTTGCATTGGATTTTTTGAATTGCAATGGATATTTACAACACATGGTATTTTTATGGCATAAATCTATCAAACAAGTTGTAGTAGTTGCATTCGATAGCCCAATATCATATATGGTACCATATATTGTTAAATATACATGCAATTCAAATGCAATTGCTATCCACATCAATTTCTTACACAAATGTCGATGGATGAATGCAATGCTAACTTGACTTTCCATTCATCCATTGATGTATGAAGTTTGCTTGTGTGTTTTGCTACTTCAACTACTTTATCAATAGTTGTCCATGTTAGATTCTCATGCAAATGTTATGGACGAATGTAATATTGCACAAATTTTCATCCATCCATCAATGAATGAAGTCTATTCATGTTTGTTACAACTAATGCATTACCAAATTGTATTATCTTGAAACTATTGCATTTTGCCAATGGTATGATGTTATAACTTAAATTCAATTAATGTAGTTTAAAATTACAACTTAGCAATTGGTTGACAGAATAAAATTTTTCCAACTAATGTCCATTTATGAATAGTATTATTTTGTGCCTACTAGAATTTGCCATGATAATTTTCCATCATGAAACACATTAGATATTCCATTGCATAAATAATGACAAACAATTTTTTCTAATAATACAATTGTATGGATGAATATTCAATGTTGAAAAATGGAACTCATATGAAATTTTTTGGTTATCCATGATCCCTTGCAATGGTACTTTATTTAAAACCATAATGTTAAGCTAAAACTCACTAAAACTATTGCTATCAAATTTCCTATCTAATGTCTATTGTTGCATAATGCTAAAAAGTCCACCTTGTTTCTATTCAAAAGTTGAATTATGTTTTAATAGTTGCAAAGTATGAAATGATGCTTACATATCAATGTAAGAATAACCTTATTTAATGTGAAAAATAATTTAACAAACATATTTTAAATTTAAGTAGTAGTCTTTTGCAATTATAATGCAACTAAAACATATATGTACTTATAGTAAATAACATACATAGTGTCATCATTAACTTATCATGGAAATGCACTATAAATAACATGTCATAACAATACAATGATTAAATTATAAGCTTTACATTTACAAACAACCATTTAAATTCAAAATAAAATGTCAAAAGCAAAATTGGAGTATATTGGTCTTGAAGTTTTTCACATGCAAGTGTGTAAACTTACCTTCACCTTTGTTAATGTCTTAATGTGAAAGTCTATTGAACTTAAATGTGTTAAGCACAATCAAAATCTATAATCAATAATAAATTTAGTTGTATAAAATTTAGCAACCTAACAACACAATATTCTTATGCCCAAGAACATTTAATATTTGTTAGGTAGTTGAAACATTAGTTGTACATTAGTTGCAATGGATATATAGTTGCATGGTAGCATGGTTTTAGTAGACACAAATTTTCATAATTCAAGCTAGAAGATATTGAAGTTATTATGGAAGATCTAGACATGTCCAAAACAATGACATTAGTAATACAATGTATACATTGCTTCAATTTCATTTACAAATAACCATTCAAATTCAAAATACAATGTTGTAAGAAAAATTGAAGTACATTGGTTTTGAATTTAAGTTGAGATTCAATGCGATTTTGAAGGTGGACAATTTTTTTGTGTAGCCTAATTGTGAATGCATCCAATTAGTTCCAACTTGAGGTAGCTATTAATCACTTGGTCTTTAATGGCATCAACTATACTTGCAATTCAATCATACATTTGAAATGCCAAAGGTTGGGCCGAATAAATGGTATGGGTAGAAATAACTAATTAAAATATTTGTAATCATGTATAAGTAGAGTAAATTTGTGCTTCAATCATGGTGAATCTTTGGTTGCCATAGACAAGGTCTACCCAACAAGATGGAGTACTCATCATTGACCCCCTCCATTTTAAGAATTGTTGTTGTGATAGGAAACTCAAGGCTTGAAATTTGAATGGGTAAGTCCTTGAGGATCCCCTTAGGTTACATTCACCACTACTCAGCCATCTTCATTTGAAAGGGGGAAGCTTACATCCCTTGTGCACCCAATTTTATTTAGGGGGAATTCATGATAATGTTTACCCTTTACCCCCCATCTATCAATGTGTTAGTGACATTATACCTTACTAGTTCTATTGTGATCATAGGCATTTGAGCATCAATTGTAGTTGCATGGAAAAGAGTCATTTTTTCTCCAACTCACATTCTAAACCCTTGGTTTCTTTATCTTGGGGCATAAGAACATGACATGTTAGATAGTCACTCAAGTTGGGTGCCAACTTCATCAATTGCCCAAGGGACACGATCACCCTAGTGTTTAACCAGCTTTGGTTTTGGATAGGTGTGGCGATTGTCAATCTTGTATGGGGCCCAACCATCCCATTAGAGATAATTGTTTCAACCTTAATGGTTAAAAGGGTTGTGATAGTTGGTATGGGCTAGGCCAAAGAATGTTGTTTTGATTAAGGTTAAAACTACAATCTACATCAAGATCGACTTTTGTAGTAGTAAAATCACAAGGGAATCAAAAGAAAATAACAAGAAGAATTTGACCTAAATGATATGCTATTGCAATAGTAAGAAAGAAAGGAAAAAAGAAAAAAGAAAAAAGAAAATTAGGTACATAATTTTGCAATACTTCATAATTTAAATTCAATTACACAAAACAATTATCAATAGGTATTACTACTAGGGTTTAAATCCACGCAACACTTTTTAATTTTTTTTTTTGCTATTCTAAGAGCTCACACATATCTCTTTTTCACACACAAGCACCCAAAACAACTCTTTCTCTAGATCACTTCCCTCCTTTGAGTAGCCAAATACTATCCACATAAGTGGTGACTATTTAAAGGTTAAATCCTATATCTTCTCATTTCCCCTCTCCCTTACATTATTTTTCAGCTACTATAGCAATTCTTTTTAAATAAAAGAAAAGGTAGGTAAACAAAATCAACTTTACCTTACCTAGGCAATTTCTTAATTACCTATTACTACAATAATTATAATAGGATTATTGTTCACCCTTAATAATGAAAAACCAAGGGATTTGCCCAAATTGATTGTAATGAGTGGAAACAACCATAACAACCTTTCAACATTTCACAACCATGTAATGCATGTAATATGCCCATGTATTCTACATATGGATTAGAGAAGTGGTTAGAGTTTTTACAATTTAAAAATTGATAACCTATTTGGATGAAAATTTCAAACATCAAGGTAGGTTATTAAATTTTGACAATTCAACACACAACACATAGAGCTCTTGTGGGTTTTTTGGATGTTACCTATCAAGTAAGTACGATTCTTTAATTGGTTTTCAAAAAACTCAATATCGAGTATGTAGGTTATTAGTAACTTTATTCATATCCATGTGTTTTTTCACTAATCAATCAACATTGATTTGAATTCTAGAACAATATTTTGAATGCTTGGAGCAAGGTCAGGTGGAGTTTAGCTAAGCAAATCTTTCAGCTGGTGTAGAGAAAGTTTTTAAAGCAACCTTTGTTTGGGAACCCATGGTTTTAAATATCTTAGATCTTATCGGGTTAAGTGATACCATTAGGATTAGGTAGTTGGTAATGGCTAGTTGTTCCAGAGTAAGCCATTGGTGGGATATAAAGAAGCAAAAATGGAAATATACATAGAGATTGAACAATAGTGATCAAATTTTGAATACAACTTTAAACCTTGGTATTTTGGAAAATGGGTTAGTGATGCAACAATTCTAGATGATCAAGAGGGCTTAATGAAAAATGGAAAAATTGAAAAGATGTTCAATTTTTAAAATTCTTTTCAACAAGGGGTCCTCCGACAAGATTTGCATCTATTGGTTTGAAGCATGTAAGAGCTCTATTCCAAGCTAAGAAGCCCAATTTCTTTGTTACCTTGAGAGGTGAGGAAATGTTGACAAGAGAAGCAAATTTTTGGTTATTTAAAAAAAAGGTTTGTGAAATAAAACCTATAATGAGATCCAAGGGAGTGGGAAAATGGTTTATTTATTGGAGACATAATTAAGCCTTAGATGGTAGTATTGTTGATTGTAGTTCATTTACTTTTGATGGGCATCCAATTGATATTCTTTGTAGCACATTGGTTTTCTTTATGGGATCTAAAAGGTGTATTCTTAGATCTGATTACCATTATTTTAGAGCACATGTTTGTTCTTAGCTCTACATGGATTAGCACTATACAAATAGGTATGGCTACATGTTGTGCATTATAGCATGATGATAGAGATCTTAGACAACTTAGCACTCAATTATTTCTAGACACACAATTTCATAGCATTTGGTTCATGCATGATGTCTTTGAGAAGAGATAAGACACCATTTGTTGGCATCTCCTCCCTCTCAAATTGTATGCATCTCCTTAGTAAATGAATTTTCCCCCACAATTCATCCCTCCAATTAACCAACTAGGGTCCCAATGCATACACTCATTTGATCAAAATTTCCCTCAAATCAATGTGAAAATTCCTAGCCAATAGACCATTTGAAAGCTCTTAGAAAGACCTACACATACCCCCTCCCCACAAAAAAAAAAAAAAAAAAAAAAAATATTAAAATATATATATATATATATATATATATATATATATATATATATATATATATATATATATAAAACCAGATT
>Ga0116227_10001872_pt1 | contig 47847 bp, 30 predicted proteins | sample S1TSphgellanicum_FD_89693 | JGI IMG/M metagenome (GOLD analysis project Ga0116227, IMG submission 89693) | Host-associated microbial communities from peat moss isolated from Minnesota, USA - S1T2_Fb - Sphagnum magellanicum MG | ecosystem: Host-associated > Plants > Peat moss > Unclassified... | reverse complement strand
TTTCATTTTTTTTTTTCTTATTCTTTGGTATTTCAACTTTAAAATGTTTTATCTTGCCCCCTTTGAAATTTACTCTCAAACTTTCCCAACTGTGCCAAAATTCCCCCCCAACACCCCCCCCCCCCCAATTCGATTTGCAAAACCCACCATAAACAGCCCCAAATCTGCCCTCAAAATTACCCCCTCAAAGACCCCCAATTCAACCCCTTTTTGCCCATAAACAACCCCCCAAATCTGCCCTCGAAATCACCTCTCAAAAACTCCCAATTCATCCTCTTTTCATCCCTATACCGACCTTAATTCAATCCCCAATTATGTCCTATATTTGCCAAAATCAAGAAAACAAGAAAACTCAAATACAAGGTGACATAACAAAGAAGAACCCAAAAAAAAAGGCCTAACAAATTTATAGATTACATTATATCCAACTCCTAAAGCACAGGCTACTCCAACAACATCACTCCAAGACCTATGACAACCAAAAATAACAAATTGAATACATCAACTTCAACTTTGAGAAACACAGGAATCAAATTTGAAGAGAAAAAGACTTTTAAATGCAAGAAACAAGAAACAATCAGCTCTGCCACTAGAGGCTATGTCCTCAAAATAAGGTATGACATTTAATGTTCTACTACAAACTCAATTTTATATTGAATGGATATAATTTAGCTCAAAAGGTTTTTATTCTTAATCTCATTTTCATTTTTAAGTATAAGAATTTGGGAACTCTTTTTTTGTTCCCCCTCACATTTTGGGTTTAGGTTTTTCATGAAAGGTGTTTTGTTATGGTGTTCGATGGGTGTATGTGTGGATTAAAAAAATTGTCCAAACTTTTATTCGTCTTGTGATTCATATTTATGATTTTGTTTTTACACACATTGTTCATCAAAAACAATGTAAAAATACAAATTCAAGCCACAAGGTGCCAACATTTTGGGAGTAATTAATTAGATGGAAATTGCAACATTTACATGCATATAATCACAATTGTGTATGGCAATTTGAATGCAATATAAATTGGTTTGTGAAAATTTGACCAATATGTTTTTGTTACACCATATTTGCATTCATTTCTAGGGACATTTGCCCATATATGGTCTAATTGAAATCTAGTTTCTATGGTGCTTTCACTAAATTATGATTTTAATTGGAATTTATGCATGAAATTTAATAGTTCTTGTTTAATTTGTCCTTGGTTTAAAAACATGTTCTTGTCTTTTTTTTGGAATGTGAACATTAAAATCTCCCATAATGATGATTGGACAATGTTTGGGAAAATGTTGAATTATAGTTTGAAGATTATTTTGGAATGTAAAAACTAAACATGAATGAACTCTATACACATATAAAATATGTATTTTTTTGTGTATTAATATTAAAATTTATTATATATTTTGAACCATCACTAATTATTGTATTGAAAAAATATAAGTGCATGTGTATGTCATACATCATCATTAACCCATGACCATCATAGATTGAAATGCATGAATAATTCGATGAATTTATATATTTGTGCACATTTATTGATGCATGGTGTAATTTTGATCATATAAAACATAAAATATGAAACATTTGAAGGTTATGATCATGATTAATGTTTTCTTAATGGTGGCATGACAAAGTTGTGTTCAAGGCTTGTATAATTACAGGGGAATTATGTAAACTTTTTAATTGATGAATTAATGGTATCCAAGTTGCAATTGTTTTCAATCTATTCATTTCTATATGTACTTTTGGATCCACATAGAAATTTTCATATTGGAAAGGAGCTAACAAAAATAGTTTTTTTTTTGTTTGAATGTGAGATAATGTTATATATGTTAACACATGTTTTTTAACGTTAATGGGATCAAAAACCAATTCATCTAGTGATAATCCTTGAAAACAATGGATGATTCTTACTACTACAAGTTGAATTAGAACTTGAATCCTTGTTATAATAAATGATTGGGATTTACGAGCTTTTATATTTTTTATGATAGGTTAAATTGGTGTCCATTTTGATTCAATGTGTTGTCATAATAATGACTATATTTGTCTCTTGTTGATGTTCCAATTTTAAAATTTTAAAATATTATCCATATAATGGGGTTTTCACAATATGTTGTTGATTTTTTAAAATGTCATTAATTCCATTCACAAGACCATAATATGTTTCATAATTACTAGCATATAATTCAACCAAAATATCTTTTTTATATGAATTATAGAATGCAAACCTATAATTTTACTTGGATCATTTGAAAGTTTGTAAGATGGTGAACATGATTGATGGTTGATGTCTAATGTCCATTGCTTTGAAAATAAATGTGGAATCGAAGGTGTTAGTGAACACATTTTCATTGTGATTTTGCACAAATTTATTTGCATAAAATAAGTACGGAATAATAAAATTGTTGAATGGTTGTTGATTACAAATTGAACTTATAAATTGAATATCCTTTGTATTTTTTGTTGTAATACGAAATTTGTTCAAAACTTGTATAAAAATCATATGAAATTCTCACATAACTTTATTTAATTCATAAGATTGGACATATGTTTGCCAAAAGATTGGTGCCAATGCATTAACATTATCTTTAATATTTTGAAAGATCCAACTATCTTTCATAGAGGGTGTTTGATAGGAATTACGTATCATGATGACATCAACACCACCAAAAATTTTGTTTGAATGTGTTTTGTGGACATTAACCTATTATTTATAACATTAAACATTCAGGCACTGACAAGTGATATTTTATCTATGACAACAAATTGTAATTTTTCATAACAACATATAAGCCTATTTAATGAATTTGATGATAAATTTGGTATCCTAGATAAGGATTGGTGGATGGGTATGTTCAATGTTGAATGTATTGTTAAACCATCAATATTGAATATGTCAATTTGCTTGAATGTCTCAAAAATACCACCCTTTATAGTTTTTGGGGGTAGTTTTTACTACAAAACACCACCTAAGGCAATGTTAAATGTGTGATAATTAAAATGTAAAATTATAATATTATAAAATTGAATAAACACATCACAAAAATGTGAAAATATTTCCATGGATATGAATATAAATGGTATTTTGGTGGTATTGTATAGACACCAAAATATTTGTCTCGTAAAGTAAATACCTCTTACACATGTAAAATTATTATAATATAACCATTTGTATAAGAAAATAATAATAATAAGTTCATATGTATACATGAGATGCATCTTTTGAATACCTTATTGGCCCAATAACATATATTGATGAACCCCTAGAATGTTCAAAGTGCGCTGAAAATTAACAATTTGTTGTCCACATGGCAAAATACTTTGATTTTTGTGTGAATGGATGAAAATCACCTCTTAGTGTAATTAACATGGTTTATTTTAATGCCCTATCTATATTTAAAATTAGTCCTTTTAAAATTGTAATCATGGTTTACAAGTGAGTCCCAAATTTTCAAAATACCAAAAAAATATGACTTCTTTTCACCAAATACCCAAATTTTATATAAATTTGATTACAAAGTGGGTAAAAAATTGTCACAAGTCATGTGGTTTGAGTGTTTTAAGATCTTGACACATAGAAAATATGCAATTTGTATGTATAGGTGGGAAGGTTGGTGGAAATGTTTTAAAATGTTGTGATATTTTAAAATATCAAAAGATTGCAATACCTTTTTCATTTTTGAGACATTCAAGCATGGCTTTAAGGGCAACTTTACTTATTGATGCCATAAGTAAAGCATTAGTTTTTGTTAAGTCAAAAACACATCTCTATTGTATCATAATAATCTTTGAATTATGAGTTTTAATGTAAAAGTTTTATTAGCTCCAACCACCCTTGTCAAAAATAAACATATTAGTGTATTAGGGTACATTTGTTTCCTATGAATAACATCATCAAATATCAATCTCTATTTTTCATTTAATTATTTAAGTAAACTACAATATTCAAATTCTTCCATCATCATGGAATATGATGATTTTGTCAAATTTTCATCTTCTAAAAATTGTGATTTTTTATTTGATCCATTACGAAATGGAATGACAAAGTCAAATCATAAATCATAATGTTCAATATTAATTGTGTTTATTACAACAATTGTAGGATGTGATTTATTTACTTCATTATCTATATTGTCAATTTAAATGTTAACTGAATGCAATGGTTTTGATTTTAAATCTATTGAATCATCCATTTTTTCTATATTTGGATATTGCATATGGTAGTTAAAAATAGATTTAATCTTCAAATTTTCATCATGTTGTATTTTACGTCTCTTTAATTATGCGCATCATGTTAGGTTACATTAATTCTAAGTTGTGAGTTTTTAAATTATGAAATGATGAATATAATAAAACTTATTCTTTTGACCAATTTTCAATATCTTTATATTTATTATAATTTACAAACATAATAATTTTGGGTTTGTAATGTTTTGATTTTTAAAAAATAACTATAATAAGAACTAAATTCTACTAATGACTAATTCAAATTAACTAGGATGATTGATATATTTGTTTATGATTGATGAACACATTATATTAGTTGATTTGGTTTCAATTCATTTAATGCAACTTGTGATTTTAACACAAAAACCCATTCTTCAAAAGAAAAAATATTTATGAATTGAAACGTTTGAAATGAATGATATAATGGTAAAAAAAACACAAGGTAAACAACAAGTTGAACAACCATTTGTTGGGCATAAAAAAAGTATTATCTAACATTTGAATTCTTATATTTGCATTTATATTATTTGTGATGCATTTTTTATGATAGAATGTAATTTTAATGTCATTGATTAATCTATTTTTGTCATATATGATGTGCAATATGTTGTAGTTGCATATGGGTCCAAAATAAATTCAACATCTATATTTGTAAACTACAAATGAGTAGCACATATACTAAATGCATTAATTTTTATGTTAAAATTTTATTTTTATTTTTTAAAGTGTGGCTTTGTTAATTTAGTTCTCAAATTTAATATATATGTATTTTCATCAATGTTAAAAAAATTAGATATTTTGAAAATGATATATCATCATTTTTTTAAAAATCTTTCAAAGATTGAAATATTTTGTTTGTTTGTGTATGGAAGTATCATTGTGAAAATGGATAATTTCCATTTATTTGAAGAGGTTCTAAAATTTTTGTTTCATGTACAAGTGGCAATGGGTAATGAAATCTATAAACAACATGGTTTTTTCTTACATGTACGTGTAGTTAATGTTGTTGTGCATTTTGTAATGGGTTTGGTAATAATTATACATCATAAGAAATATACATGTCTACAAACCATTCAATTTTTTCATTTGTGTGCATTCCATACATAGGTGCATTTTTTATCCATAAAAGTCCATGCTCATGTTCATTCTCACAATTTTTGAATTTTGTAACAAAAAATATTCAGAAATATGCCAAAAAAGATAATGATCTTTTACGATAAGTTTGCAAAAACCAAATGTTTCATGATCGTAATATCTTACACATGTGATAGGGTCAATTCACATCAATTCTATTATATGAAAAAATTAAAGGTCTTCTATTCTATTTCGGAGATTTAATCTTGAAGCATGTAATGTGTGTAAAGTTTTTAATGAAAAGATCCCGTAATCTTTTAACATATGTACAAATGATTAAAAACATTGGAGGACCGAATTGTTGAATCATTGTAAATAATTATTTTTATAACCTTTCAAAATAATCAATGAATTATGCAAACCTTCCAAATCACAATAACCTAAGTATGATTTGAAGATATTATGTAAATTTGGTTTATTTCGTACTCTTTTAAAGTTCTATTGCATGGTTTTCCTTTTCATATTCGCACTTAACCAAAACCTATGACTTTTTTATGGAAACTTTAGCAACTTAAAGAAAAAGGTTAGAAATATTTGTTAAAAAATCCCCAAATTTATGAAGTAATTCCCACTAAGCTATTTGTTGATTAGAAAATTGTCAAAATTACCCATAGAACAATGTTGGAAAAGTTAGTTCCTTTGAATGTTTCAAATAAACCTAAAAGATGAAATTTTTATTTTGGGGCAATAGAATATATAGTATTTTCATAATCCATTAATTTTAGAACATCTAAAAAATTGTATATCATTGAATTTATTGGTGTACATTGTATTTTTTCATTATTATAAGTAGGAATTTGAAATTATAATCATATGCAAAATAAACAAACTTGCCCTTTAATGATGAATGGTAACATTCAAATGTTTGTATAATTGTGTTTTAATTAAATCTCGTAAAGTGACCATCACCATATTTGGACGAACATTTCCTAACATATAAAATGATTTGTATTTAAAACATTGCTTAAAAAACACACCTATTGTTGCATTGTCATGTGGTAAATGTGGTAATATTGATTGAATTTGATTCACATTTGCAAGGACATTAATAACGCTACCATTCATTTTATATAGTTTGTACTTTTAAAGTTTATAAATTTAAACAAAAAAGACATGGTGAAATAAAATGTCCTTCTAATTGTGTTAATTTTTGGAATGATGGAATTATTTTGTTTCTAAAAAAATTATTTGGTACTTGATATAAAGGTGGTTTATTTTTTCAATAATAATATGTAAACAACTTGTACATTTGTATATGTTGGACTAGGTTTTATTTGAATTTTAAAGTATGTGGAAAGTTGTTTTTTACAATTGATTTGAAAAAAATTTAATTTTTTTAAAAACATAACCTTTCACAACTAGAACATGAAATTATAAAAATATCTTGAATTTATTTATTATAATTGTCAATGTACATTGAACTATGTTTATTTTCTTTATATTAACATCATGTTCTATTTTATTTGATTGAACATCATGTTTTGCAAAAAGTTGTTGTGTGGGAATTGGTTATTTAATTTCTTCTAAGTGCATTAAACATATGACAATGAAACTGTGATGTGATTTTTTTAATACTTGGAAACATGTTGATGAATTTAAATGTCTTTGCGTATAAGTTACATTTGAAGAAACCTCCAATAATACAAAAATATTATTGTTGTAAAGTGCCTAATCAAAATATTCATTTTTTATTTTGTGTTATATTAAGCTCAACAATCAAATGGGAATGTTCCATTTGAATTTTGGGATTTAAAAAAAAATTGGTAAGGGAAACTAAAGTGAAAGAATTAAACAAAATTTCATTAATAGAAACATTTGTGTCAATGTTTTTTAATTTTTTGTAAATATTGAATATAATTTTATTTTTTAAAAAATAATATTTGTATTACAAGAATTGTTAAACAATGAAACAATATGTTCTAATGGTGAATCATGATTATCTTTCAAATTGTCCATAATGCATAATCACATTTTTCATCTCAATAAAAATGTCTAGTTAGTTGTAATAATTGAATAGGAGGTTGTTGCACCACTAATTTTGAAAAAGATGGAAAATCATCTAAATCTATCGTAACTTTGGGATCATTATTTTGAAAAGTAAGCAAAGACCTAAATAGACCACTAACATGTTGAATTGGTTCAAAATGTTGATAATTGTATGATATATGTAAAGGGATAGATTGAAAATCCATGCCACATTGAAACATAATGTGTTTTGACACATTGTTCCGAATGTAAATTGGCCTTTGTAGATATTTAACTATCAAAATATTACAATGAAATTAAACTTGTGTTTCACATTACGCTGAACATTATCACTATGAATAATTACCAAAAGAGCAACTAAACCTTTGTACTTCAAACTAGTTTCCCCTTGTGCGATAAATTACTGGATGTCTTCTTGCAAGCCAACAAAGGCAGATGTGGGCAACAACCAAAATTTACCATGAATGTGAATTGAAATGAAGAGTTGAACTTATTTTGAACAAGGCATATCCAAAAAATTTAATTCCATCATATGCACAATTATTTCAAGCCATTTTCCCTTAATAGTCAATAGACAAGTTCATCATTGGTTGCAATGGATTCACAAAAAAAACCTGATTTTTGAATTATTGATTTTAAATGACAAACATTACAATGAACATTACCTTTTGGAGAATTGATGACATCCATTACATGACAATTTCCACATACTTTTCAAAATGGAGGCACATTTAGGTTAGATATGGACAACACCTTGATCACCTGGAAAAAATAATTAAAATGTTAGAACAAAAAGGTAAATGAACATGAACATGAACAAAGGGTAAATGTGAAAAAAGGTGCATCAATCAATAAAGAATTAAAATCACATACACGCATACACATAATATGTAAACAAAAAGGATGAAATGCATAAGAATTACAAAATAAAATATTGTGGAAATGTAGTAACTTAAGAATTAGTACTTAAAAAAAAGACAAGGAACAAGATTAAAAAATTAGTAACAACAAAAAAATAACAAGAAAAAGTCATTCAAGCATGGAAAAAAATATTATACCCGCTTCTTTCAAACCATATATCTCTTTCATTTCTTATTCGTTTTGAGTGATTTGAAAAGTTATGGGTGTGAAAATTGAAGCTCTAAAAAAGATATTTGAAGTGTAAAAACGTTATACCAACTTACATGCATCTTAAGCTTTAAAATGTAAACTATTTTTTTGTGTTTAAACATTGAACCCTTCACTTCCATAAACCATATCTTGCTCGTTTTAAAACCAATTCCTATGATTTTTGTGACATGAGATGCGCCCAAAAAGGGGCTACAAAATCTTTTCAATGTTCAAAGGCCATGGACCAATGTGGAAAATTTATAAAACTTCATGTATAGAAGTTTTTCACATACTTGTCCACCTTACCATATTAAAATTACAATATGTTCTTCCTCAAACAAACACACTCCAAACATTTTATCCCATATTTTTTCCCCAAAGAGGAATTCCAATGGACTAGCTATATTAACACAATTTTTTCACTCATAATAACAACATTGTATTCTATATCTAATATGCAATGGAAGGTTTTTTTTTTTTTTCTAGACCATTTTAGTGAAAAAAATAATTATGTGGCTACCCAATTCTCCCCTCTTCATGGGGAAAAAAATTGTCACAACCCTAACTTTGGGTTCACAACTAAGCATGAAGTACAAGGTCCCATGAAGTCAAAAAAATGTGTTCAGGAGTGAAACACACTCTCACAAATGGGGGAGAGTGCAAGAAATTGAACTCAATGATTCCCAAGTGCACTTTCACTTTGAGAGTTGCACTCATGTAGGAGTCCTAAATATTTAAAATTTTGCTTGAAAAAACAAACAAGCACCAAATTGGCCCCCGGGATATTATTTGGAAATTCTCAAAGAATAGATGCTTAAAGTGCCTTTGCATTGTTCATTTATAATTGAATAGCATGAATTATGATCAAAAGAAGGGTCGAAAGTCCACACTCTCGACCACAAATCCCCTTAAAATAAGGGTCAAATGATTTCTAATTGGGGCATGCAATAAATCATTGGAAAGATCTTTTTGAGGTTATAAGACAACATAATAGTGTTTTTGCATGTTCCAAACATGTTTGATTTGAAAAATATATGAACATCCAAAGTTCCGAAACAATAAAAATCCTAATTTTGAGACTCCCACTTGGGAGTCTTAAGAAAAAATGTCATTTGGATGTAAGCCCCATGGGGAATCACAAAGTATACTAGAAAGAAAGAAGTGGTGTTTCCTCCCAAAGGTTGTAGGTAGTGTAAAGTTTATGCTTTAAGTTGTCCCTACTAAGTCCACTAACACCACTTGCATTCAACTTGCACTAATACCCTTTCTCCTTAGTTGTGCAAGTTGATTTCATTTTGAACTATTGTTTGTGAATTCACCATAGTCCCATCCCAAAACTCGAACACACCCTCCTACCCCAAAAGTGCTATGAATTAGGGAACATGCCCTAACTTTTTTATTTTTTCGCCGTTTCATTCTAAGACCCACTTTTGGGCCTTTTAAGGAGTTTAGGGGTGCATCAAAAATCAAATGTTTGGTTGTTTTTTTCATTAAAATTAGGTGGTCACCCAATTCTCTTTAATGCCCAAGCAAAATAAATAAATAAATTTGGAAAAAAAATTGTAAAAAAGAATTGGGCAACCGAATGATTTTCATGTTTATTTAAAAAGACAAAAATCGAGTGGCCACCCAATTTTCCTAACTTCGTGGGAAAAAAAACACGCCTTGCATTTTTTTTGTAGAGGAAAATGCTCAAGCTCCTTTAATAAAAAGAGAATCAAGTGGCCACTTATTTTCTTCATTATCTAAGAAAAAAATTGAATTTTTTCATGTAGAGGAAAATCAAATGACCATTTGATTCTCATGTTCATTTTTTAAAAGGGGAATCAGGTGGCCACCCGATTCTTTTAAGTACTTGGGTAAAAAAAAACTTGGAATTTTTTTGTCATGGAAAATTGGGCAACCATATAATTTTCATGTTCTTTTAAGAAGAAGAGAACTGGGTGGCCACTTGATTCTCTCGTTGTTTTAGGAAGAGGAAAATTAGGCGACCATTCGATTTTCACATTCTTTGAGCAAGAGGAAAATTAGGTGGCTACTTGATTCTCATGTTCATTTAGGAAAAGGATAATGGGGCAAACGCCCAATTTTCTTAAATGTGTAGACCACAAAAAAAACTTCAAATTTGTTTTATAAAAGAATTGGGCAACTATTCAATTCTTAATTTTCTTTAGGAAAAACAAAATTAGGCACTCAACCCAATTGAAAGCACTTGGCCTAATTGAAAATTGAAGTCCAAGAGCATTCACATTTCAGTCTTTAACTTTTGGCACCGAAAGTTAAATCCAAAGATCTTAGAACTTTTGGGATTCAACTTCCAACATGAAAATCAAATGCCAAGAGCTTAATTAAACTTTTTGTATAGTTTTTACATGTCCATCCTTTTCTTTTGTTTTTTTTTTTTTGTTAATTGGATTCATCCTGAATGTTTTGTTCATTCATTTGGTCTAATCCTTCTTGTAAATGCTTGTGTTTTTTAGGTGTTTTTTAAGAACAAGGTCCACCTTATTCTAGCAAACATACCATCTAATCTCTTAATTCCACACGTCTTGGAGCCGTTCTCACTCAATTTTCAATGGAACATGCACATGGATAATTTCATCGAGTCCATTGTGGTTTTTGCTAATAGAAGGGTCACCATACAAAGGGGCCGTCATTATCATGCATGTAGATGACTTGTGCATGTTGAAGGAGATTCATTCTTTCTTAGAAAGCTACCAGTCGAAAGTTCACAAGAAGTGGATTGTTATGAATTCAAGCCCCCATATGAGTAGCAAGGATCCATCTTCTCAAGTACCATCGAACTCATTTTATCCATATGTCTTCGCACTCTTCATTCTCTTAAATTTTGAATTGACTTGAATTTTTCCTTTTTCTTTTAGACTCTTGTAAGCCATGTCACCCTTTTCATGAGGGATCTAGCTCCAATCACCATGTTTTCCTTGAGGTTTCAATTCTCCACCCCTTTCTGTTGAATCGGTCAAGAGGGGTATTAATCCTAAGGCTAAAGATGTCTTTTACAACTACACCAATGTCACCTCAATGACTTGATCCCAAACTCAACAAGCTTTCAGGGTGCCAAAGGAATTCCATGTGATCACATCGTAGACTCTCATCAATGTTTGTTCGCTTCCAGACTTTGCAATTGTGGACCTTAATTGTGGGACAAATACTTGCATTCATCCCTTTCTAATTATTTCCAATTCCAAATTAATTTTGTAATCTAATTTGTCTTTAACTTTTGTATTTCATGGTTCTTATAGGGAATAGTATTCATGCTTATCGGGCACTAAAGAGGTCCATCTTTGCACTTAAAGTTGATTTAGAAATCTTTGATGAAATGCTAAAACCACTTTTGGATGCAGACTCAAACAAGACTATTCTTCGACATGTCTTCAACCTTGATGACAATCCTCCCATCAAGAAAAGAAGTAGAATTAACCTCGATTGTGAGTAAGTATGGCCACATCTTTTTACTTATGCATCTTAATTATTTTAATGTTTTTATCTCTTTCTAATGTTTTGGTTTATGTCTATAGATAGGCCATTGGATCGAGATGATGAAATGTGCCATTCTTTGTTCATCTTGATTTCCTTCAAAGTCATTGTCAGAGCTTTATCTTGCCTTCATATGCCGAAGCTTTTGGACTTTGCATTGGCAAACCTATGTTCCATCCCCCCATCTCAAGAGCCCAAGACCCATTACCATGTTAGTGTTGAGATATTAATTGATGATGACATGAAAGAAGCTAATGTTTAAGACATTTTTTGGATTCTTTTTTCCTTTGATTATATTGCACTTGAATTAAATGGAGTAATTGGTTTTCATTCTTTTTTTTTCTTAGAACGGCAATTCTTTGAGTCCTTCACTTAAGTTCTTGAGAATTTCCTTTCTCTTGTGCATCTTATGCATCTACCCTCTAAAAGAAGAAGAATTATACTCTTGTAAATGTTTTCTAGAAGCTTTTGGTAGGTTTTGATGTTTTGATCAAACAACAATTCTATTAGTATACATTTGCAAACTATACAATTTGGAAACAAATCAACAAGACGTGAAGAAAAATAAATTTCATGCAATCTAAAAAGTTCTATTCATGGAACTTGAAAAAATCTTAAATATAACTCTTTTACAACTGGTTCAAAAATACTATGAAGTTATTTGTAATAATGGTTAAGTATTCCACTACAATTAATGGATTACCAAAAGAGTTTAATACCAAGAGTCTAATATTGAGTGCATTTCATATTTTTATTTTTATTCCACCACATAACTTCAATACATTGTTAGTTTGTCCCTAAATTTTATAATATCATTTTATGTAATGATTCGCATTTCATCCTCGAGGAGAGCGCTATTGAGTAAAACATGTGATTCCTAGTTGACCTCAAGTTCATCAATTCTATTTTTTGTCCCATGTTGTAATAATTTCTCTTGTGCACTTTCTGTTGGGATTAGATAAATGTTTTCATTAGATTGTTCCTCTAAGTCTTCTATGATATTTGATTTCCCATTTCACAAAATCTTCATATGTGAATACTGATCCTCCATATTATTTTCTAATCTACCGTCTTCATTGTAATCCAGGCTTTAAAGCGAAGTGAAGTACTCTTCTAATTCCTCCTCATCTTATGCTTGAATCAACAATATCATTCTATCAGCATGAAGCATTTTGATTTTCCAGATTCTTGAATTTTTTGATATGTTCCATGGATTCATTTTCAATTTTTACACATATATTCAAACATGGATGTTTATCACTACAAAATTTATATTGAAATATAAATCCTTTGTTCAAAAAAATTAAGAAAATGCTTTTCAATGATGGCATTTATATGCAATGGCTACCTCAACTAGCATTTTAAATCCCGAATATAGAGTTTCCAATAAATTGACAATTTCACCTAGACATTCAACCTTGTTTTTGCTAATAAAAATAAGTTTATTTTTCTCTATGCAATACTTCACTGTTTGATATACATCTTGAGAGTGTTTTTGGGGTTTTGTTGTTTCATCCTTCTTATTTTAACTCTTCAAATCTATTGTTTAGAAGCTCCCATAATAGGACTTCAATGTTTCTACCAACGGTCTTCATAGTTCTCCTAATTAAGTTGTGGAATGTTTCTTGACTTTCTAATGGTGTTTTTCTAGCTTTTCAATGGTATGAGTTGTTGCAAAATGCATATTTGATTTGCTCCCATTATCAACTTTTATCCAATGGAGTTTTATTTTGCTTTAAAGTAGTTGTCCCATTCAATTTAACTATCTTCTATGACAATTGATTACAGAGGGTAGTTTGAGGTCAAATCTTCTAGATTCAATACAAGAATTTTTAAGGATTCTTCATAATTCTCTTAACATCTTTGTGAACTTTGGATGTATTTCTATCATTACATATTTTATTTACATTCGTTGTCATTTTTTAAGCTAACTCATCCTCCCATGTTTTTTTTATAAAAAAATTGTTATTATTCATGCAATGTTTTATTGTTCCTTATACATGACACTCAATTACTTCAAGTCCTTTCTTATTGTAGAGGAAACAAAATGCAAAATTTGGGATATTATTTTTGTTAAATATCTCAAAATGTGACACCCATTTTGAAACCAATACACTACAACAAAAGGTGTCCCTGTACGCCAAGTGATGCCACTGGATTTTGAGTGAATTCATTAATTGTAATGAACGAAGACCGGTGAAGAAGTAATGAATTCATTGGTCTAGTGAATAGGGACTAGTGAATTGCACCCACATTTTGTAGTAATGATAGTATCATCTATTTCAATTAACCTATGCATTTTTTACAGTTGTTTTTTCCCCAAATGTTCTACTCAAAAATAATAAACAAATTACTCTGTTAACTCAAAACGCATATTGGTTTAAAAAGCATTTTTGTCATACAAAATATATCTTTTTGTGCATCATAGCCTCAAAGTTCCTTGTTTACATAGACTTGTTAATTACTACATAGTTCTTCACATTAGGAAAAAAACCCCATTTTTCAACTATGTTTTCAACTACTTTTCAACTGTCATTTATAGTTGAAAACATCATTTTCAACTACAAAATGTTTTTTGCAACTCAAAAATGACGTTGTCAATTAGTTTTCCAAAATAGTTGACAATGTTGAGTTGACCCTACAACACAATTGAAAACAATGTACACATGTCAATTTGTGGGTTAATGTTGAAGTGACAACATCTTAGTTGAAAATGACATACATTTTAGTCAATGCAACATTTCAATTGTAAAATGATAACTAGACCTAGTTGACTCCATGTTAGCAATTCAATGGATGAACTTCATCCACCTATGTGTCATGTCATTTGGGGGCGTGGAATTGGAATTATGACTATCTTTCAATTATATTACAACCAATGTAGCATCGGCACGTGTCATGTCATTGAGGAAGGCATGGAATTTTAGAAATTTGATTATTATTCAATTATATTATAACCAATGGAACATTGACATGTGTCACATGGGCATTTGTTGTCCACCATCAAACTAAATTATTTGATGTGTGCCATGTGTATGGTCTCAAAATCTTGAAATTATTGATTTATTGAAAATGTTAGCATATGATATTGTGCCACTTGGACACTTATGTTACACACTTGCATGACACATGGCATCTTGTTGTTTGTAAGTCATCCAACATATGTGAAGTCAAGCCAAAATAAAGAGATCAACTACAAGGTAATTGAAAGCAAGTTGAAAATATGTTGAAAATAAATCAAAATTTATGTAAATTGGTTAATATAGTTGAGATTACAAGTCTACACAAATTACAATCACAATTGTAAAACTACTAAAGTTAGATTGTGGGGATAATACACCTAGCTAAAATTAACTAAAGAAAATCAAACCATGTAATAAAAACACAATCTACCTATGCATTATCAACTAAGAATGCAAAACCTATTATAATCTGAGAATTATGCAAGGAAACATTATTCCCATGTAGGAAATGGTCCCACCTACATCCCAAAGATGCTAATGTTATTAGTCAAACATTTACTAAAACAATGAAATGACTCTCCTATAAGGTGATTGTTTTATGTTTATGCACTAATGGTGTGAACTCGTTATTGGCATGTTTAATTGCATTATTGCCTTATTGGATCACATTTTTTGACTTTTTCATAATTGCTTCCTGCATTTTTGAATTAAAAAAAATGAAAGTTGTTAGAAATGAAAAAACTTAATTAGAATCTAAGTTATAATGCATCAAGAAAAGATTATGCATTAGTTGCACACATTAAAAATCAATAAAAATCATCATTTACTATTTTAGAATAAGGAAGTTTGACAAAGAAAAAAACACATTGAAATTTGGAAAAATTAGAATTAAATAACAAATAGAAATGACACACATCATGGGCTTACCTTATACATACTCAACAAACATAGTTGAAATTTAATTGAACCTAATCAAAATATAAGAGAAATTATATAATTAAAACTTAGTTGAAAGTAGTTCACTAAAAAAAACATAATCAAAACCTTACTTGCATTGATGGTTGAAAAGGTTCATAAGTTTAGCTCTCATTGCCCAAATGTTTGTTTTGGGACTGCAAAAGAAGAAAAACCAATGAAAGTTGAAGAAAAAAAAAATTCATACTTACAAAACATGTTTTAAAAAAAATTTATTTTAGACCCCTCCTACTTTTAAAGCTCATAACTTTCTCATTCCTTCTTCATTTTAAATGATTTTAAATGCTATAAGAGTGCCACCTTAAGTTCTACAAATAATCTTTGAACTATAATAACAACAAACCAACATAAAAGGAAGTTTTTTGGGTGTTCAAAAACTAGTTGTGGTTTGTTGTTTTGAATTTTTGACCCCCATTACTTTAGGGCATCATAACTTTCTCATTTCTAATCCATTTTTGATGATTTTTAGTGCTTCAAATGCACCAAGAAGAGGGGTTAAACATCTGATTGGACATTAGAAACAAAAAAGCCCTCCCCTTGGATTTGGATTGCCCTAAGTGCTTAAGTGTACTAAAACCAACCTAATTACCTTAATGAAAGTTCAAAACAAAATTTAGTTGAAGAAAAAGCTAGCAAGAGTTCAAAACAAAACCTAGCTAAAAAATAATTTAACTAAAGGTAACATGATAAAGGGAAAATATTTTTAAACACCTATAATCGTAAGAAACATGTGTGGTGGTGGCTTCCAAACTCCATAAGCTTATCTCTTCATGTTATTCATGTTCATTTGCCTTGACACCATATGACTTTATAAAAGTGTAATGAAGAAAGAAAGAAAAGCTTAAACATGATTATAAAAAAAAACAACTTAACAATAACCCCAAAATGAAAATTTTGAAATTTCTCACATGTGAAAGGCACGATGCACTCACTTGAAAAAATCCATGAATTGATAATAAACTACATGATTTAAACTTCTAAACACAAGTTGGGCCTAAAGAAAAGCAATATAAAACAAAACAAACTATAAAAAAGGAAAAACAAATCAAACTAGAATGTAAAGAAAGCTCAAAGTGAATGACAATGTAATATAAGAGAAGTCCTTTCATCCATGGATGGATGAAGTATGTGGTTATAGTTGGGATGTCAACTAACTTTCAACTATGCAAGTTGATATCGTGTCAAATAGTTTTCAACTATAATTCAAAATTTTGAATTTCCCGCCAACACATTACCACCATTATTGTATGTCATACCATTCATTCATCCATATTATTTGGCACATTAAATCCATCCATTCATAATTAATTATGGCATTATATATATTATATGACATTTAATGGCATAAATGGAATCATTTATAGATGAATGAAATTTTATGATATAATTTAAAACATTATAAATGGTATAATTTTAATTTTGTGTCATTTTGTGGCATTCTAATGAATATGTAAAATATCATTATTTTATATACCTATTATTTTATACCACAAAATTGAACGCTTGCTAAACTAAAGCCTAGCCTAGTTAGCTATCCTACCTTAGGTTTAATTAATTTCCTAACCTGGGTGTAGGAATGGTCAAGTAGACAAAAAACGTTCTTTTTGTCACAAAAAATTACAAGTAGGCACAAAAAACAATTGATGCATTGAAAGTAAGAATATTGTTTTGTTCAATGATTAATGTGAAGATAAAATTTCACTTTAATATTATAAATTTGAAAGATGAACATTTTCATGTACATTTAAGTAGATTTTACAAAATTGCATCTACTTGCGAGTAGTGTCTAATATTACAAAATGAGTTGCAAGTAGATGAAATATTGAACATTTTCTACTTTCTAATAATGAAAACCTTAAAAAATACTTGTGTACTATAAAATTATGCATGTTATAATCATAATACATAAAAAATTTAATGTAAAAGTAGGTTTGAACATCAAATTAACTTAATCAAGTTCAAATCTACTTCTCAATTTATTTATGATACCAAAGTTTTTCAAATTTTGTATTCAACTTACCATAATCTAAATAGAAGGCCAAGTTTTTTCATATGTATACTTATACAATTTTTTTAACTACTTTCATGTGTTTATATAAAAAATTATGTCATTTTTAAACTACATTTCAAGCATATGATTTTTTTTGTTTATTTGACCATGGGGTTTAAGCAAAATAAAGTAGGCCAATTGGTCATCCCTATCGGCAAATAAAAGTAAATTTGGAATCTTTTGTATTTTAGGCATTTTAGTCATGGCATAAAATTTGGGAGGTACTTATCATATCAAATAAACCATATATGGTTATTTTTAAGGTATGTTATTACTTTCACTAATTTATTAATTTACTTCAAGTCTATTACTTTAGCTGATATTGCACATTTTCCAAATCAAATAACTCAAATGATGTGTTACTAATGTTTGAGCCATTATGCACCTTCATACACATTTTTTGGAATTTGAATTTTTGGATTATGACTATGTGAAGCCTTTCAAAAGTAAATTTTCCATAAACCCAAATTTGGCATTTAAAACAAATTTTTTGATGTGATATTAAAGTGCATTGCATGTGCTTAATTTATTAAATCATGCCCCAAACCCTTTAAAAATGCAACATATGAGTGAAATTTCCAAATTAATTTTTATACCTACTTTCAATCTACTTTCTCACAATGTGACCAATTAGCAAATTTTGCAAAATAAATTGAAAGTAGGTTTAAAAAATGGTCGATACAACTTTTGAAACTTTCAAAAACTTCAACATATCACATTTGATGCCTTCATGTAATTCAAAAGGACAATTTCATAAGGCATCATCTACTTTCTAATCTACTTATCATAAATTCTTGTTTTTTAACATTTGAGGACTCTTTTTTGACCTATTTTAGTGTGCTTTGACCCCATGCTTACACCCACCTAACTTAAAACCTATGTAAACCTTAAATATAGGTAGGTTGTGAGTCACTTAGGTAGGTATAAGTAGGTAGGTTGTGAGTCATGACACCATGATTAAACAAAAATCAAGTAAGTATCTACCTAAAAGCTTTGCTTAGTTACCTAATTACTTAATACCTATCTACCTATACCTAATTAGTTTAAGTAACCTACTTACCTACATTTGACCTAACATATCTACCTATTACTTACGTAAGGACTTCCTATTGCATCTAGGTAGATAATAGGTAGGTAGGTAGTCATAATTTACCTTGCCTTGCCACCCCATTTAAATTTTGCCTCATTAGCTATCCAACCTAGCTACTTAGGTAGCCTACATGCTTACATGCCTCATTAGTTACCTAGGTAGGTTGTAGGTTAAGCAAGTACACTTGTTGCAAATTAATAAATACCTATAGGTAAGTAGGTATGTAATATGTAGGTATAAATTACAATAGTAAATATGTAACATGTATGTAGGGTGTAAATAATGATAAGTAGGTAGGTGGGTAGGGTATAGGTACTGATAATTAAACTTGAAGTACAGTTGAAAATGCATGCAATATTTCATCCATCAATATCCTTCTTTCAACCATTCAAAAACAAGGTCCACCAAAATAGTCAAGCAATTGACTTGATGTGGCATAATGTCATGGCAAAGTGGAATTTTCAATTACTCTTCAATTGGGTTATATTTTATTTTTAAAAATATTTTGATGGTCAACATTCATTAGTGGTCAATGCTGTACACTTACCAAATTAGTTGACACATCAATTCATTTGAGATGCCATCCCATCCACGTGGAATTTTTTTAAATAAATATTGTTTTGTAGTCAAAACAAAGTTGAGGATGATATGTAGTCAAAAATCTGTTGGTTAGAAAATGCCCTTTTTCTTTTAATGTCAAAACTCTTCTCCTACTAAGCTTTGTAGTTGTTGCCAATTTCAGAGGCGTCACTAACTTTTATTTTGAACAAATTGATTCGATCCGAATGCAATTCGTGGGTCAATCAATTCATTGGAACCCATTATAAATTGTAGTGTAACGACTGGGGTGGTGTCCTCCAAATTCATCGTCTCGTCTTTTGAGTCTATCATTACATCTTTTGGGTATGGTGGGGAGTTTTCCTCTTCCACATCACTTCTAATAATATTAATGGCCAATATTAGAAGATCCAACTCTTTGCTATAAACGAGTACTTGTGTTTTATATGCATTATCTTCAATGTTAAAAGCATTTTTCGGCCACTTTCGTAGCAAGATTGATTCACTTATTCTCCTCTTAGCTTGAAATTTGAACAGGTAATCACACTACGTGTGAAACTGCATTTTATAATTTTGATTCGTTGGGTGTGTTGGCCATGGATTGTTTCCAAAAGGTTGTTGCAAGTTGTTCAGAAACTCTAGACAAAACATTTTTATCACTATCCCATATATCTTGTAATTCTACATGTGGTTAGAAGATGTTCAATACCCAACCTCTGCCTAGAACTTCTCATCTATATTCTTCAACTTTTTTCTTTCTACTAATGGGTAAAACTCCAAATCTCATAGTGTTTGACAAGAGTGCTTAAGATATGGATATTGTGACATTGTGCAAAAGAACAATTCAACTCAAAACTCATTTTCTCTGATTGCTACTTGGAAGCTCACTGAAATATACAAAATTCTATTTATGCAATGTTGCAAAGTTGTAAACATCTCCCAAAATCCAAATTTTTGTAAGTCACTATTAAATTACTACATTCAATGACCTTCTAAAAATTGTCTAACTTTCTTTGGACCGTTTGGATGGGATTGACTACAAAATAAAATTAAAAATTGGTAGAATAACTATATTTCCTACTTATGTCATGCGTGGTGTGAATAACAAGTAATTGTGATCACTTCATTGCCCTTTGGGCCTAATGTGGTTTCATATCATTTTTTGTTTACATTTTTGTTTACATGCATGTGTCCAATTAATGGCCTCTAACAACTATTATTCCTATACTTTATTGCAATCCTACATAGACCCTCATATCAAATGTGGAACAGTTAAAACATTTTCCAAGCTTCAATTGATATTTGGAAGTATAAAAGGTCTTTAAATATGTAGTGAGAGTAGTTAAACAATTGTGTGAACAATCTACATAGGTATATATCTTAATTGATGTGTATTATAAATATTGGAATTGGAGATTATTGGAGGTATTTAATTTGGTGCATTTTTCACCCTGTGAAATCCATGTGGCTAGGTTGATGACCTGGTCCATTTCCATGTGAACATCTTGCATACATGTACACTATTTCATGGTTGGTTGTTTAGAAACATTGTAATAAACATTTTCATCACCATCCCATATATCTTATAATCTTGCAAGCAATTAGAAGATCCCCATTATTCAACAACTACACTTGCATCTCTACATTTACAATCTTGAAATCACTTTTTTCCACCATTGGGAACATATCCAAATTTGGTGGTGTTTGTGAATGTTTTTAGTGGCTATTTGTCACATTCCTAATGACTTTTTGTTTCAACATTAACATTCAATCTTTTCAATAAGCAATTTTAGTGTTCAACTTCAGCCACTATTCATTTTAAAACTTGTATTGTTCCACAATCTATTATAAACAATTTTATTTTTCTTTCTCTTTCAATTGTTGATTCATTGTTTCTTTTGACTATCATACACGTCTTGTGGTTTTGAGGTTGACCTTGTTATCCAACGATTCACTAGTTGTTTTAAAATTATATTTCTTAAATCATGTGGCAACTAGGTTGGCTTGCCTGGAATTCCATAAAATTATTTTCAAGGTTTCAAGAATTTTATTGATAACAAGTTCCCAAAGGTTACCAAATCTTTTGTTGACAAATTGCTAAGTAAACTTTGAAAAATGTTTTGGAATCAACTTTTTCAAACTTGCACATTTAAAAAATAGAAATCCATGGCATGTGTAAACATTGTTCCATATCCTCCTTCTAAATGTTTATAGTTTGTTTTAGTAATGCAAGACTTTTTTTATCTATCTTCGCATTTGCCCATCACCACGCCACCCATTCATTTGTTTTGTCAATTACTCTTTTCTATTTTATTCCCCATGTTCTGATTTCCAACAAATGTTGGAGGGGGAGTAATTGAGTGTCATTTCTTGGATACTCCCAAGGTTTTGTTGTCATCTCACATATTCTATCCATATACTTGAAATTAATGGATGTTCAATCATTGATTCCAATGTGTTTAGTGTGTAAATTGGTGGTAATTTTTCTCTTGCCATTGTAAAATAGAGGCTTGTTGTATAGATTAAGCAAATTAGTAGTAGAGGAAGAGAAATGAAATTTGATTTTGTAAATAGCAAAAATGGTGTCAGATGTAAGAGGTTGAAAGAGTGAACAAAAATAAAAAATAACTTGAATTGGTGCAGGCAATGTGAAGTGTTATGGGCTGTCTCATATTGTTTTTGTTCCTAATGGGCACATGCCTTTCGGTGGTGAACGGGTAGTGTTTGGATTGGCACATACCTCTTGGAATTTAATTTAACATTCTATATGGTTTAAATGTTGAAAAGCTTGAAAATATTTCATATTAAGGAAATATGAAATATGACTTTGAAGTGTGATTTGAATATTTCATTTGTCAAATTATTTTGAAAAAACCAAGATAAATTGTTTCGACCTTATTTCTTTTGCTCAATTTTTCGCAAAAATAATGTTTGTTGCTAACGTTCAAAATAAAGTTCATCCATTCTTTTAATCCATATTTTAATCCATAAGGATCATTCATCCATGGACATGTGGAAGAATATTCTTTCATGTCAGCAAAGATTTTATCCTATGTGTAAAAAATATTTTCCTAATATTCTATTAACATGGACATAATATTCTCAAAAAGATTGGGTCTTATTCATGCGTTCATGCTTGCTTGCTCATGCTCATGCTCATGCTTGTAGGCTCATGGACTAACATCCTTGTATTGTAAGCAATTTGTTTAAAATAAATTAACTATTCTTTCCTTTTGTAATTTTTAATTATTATTTTTATTATAATAATTGTAATTAAGTGCTCCTTTCTTTTAGCCTTGATACAAAATTATGTCAAATTTCACTCCCAACAAGGAAGGATTGTTTTTTATGTTTCCATTTGTTCCCAACATGTTCCATTCAAGTTCCCAATGGGTTCCCATTAGTATCCCCATTTTTTTATGAGGGGATCACATAAGATGGTGAGCAAAGGGGTTTCAATCACCATTAGGGGGGCAAAAAGCAAAGAAAGGAAAAAAAATGGGGGATGGCAAGATGGGAAAGACATAGTGGCAACCGAAAGGTTTTGTGGTCACCATAGTCACGTGGCAACTAAATTTGGTCACCATTTGACAACATTGAATAAATTTGGTCACCATCTAACATCATCGACTAAATTAAGTTGCCATTAGATGGCAATTATGAATTTCGGTCATTGCAAATGGATTTGTTGACATTTTTGATTGCCATATGGGAACCGTTAAATGGTAACCAATTTTGTTTTAGCCGTCCAGTGGCAATCGATTTTGGAAAAGGTTTTTTGAAGGTATATGAGTTCTAAAATGTAACTCTTGATTCATTTTTGAGCACCTTTATTGTCATTTAGGTTGTATGTCTTTGGTTGCCCCTTTACAACCATTGTGCGAAACCCTGAGTGAGTTGAGGTGATCAAGTCTTTAGTGAAGGGCAATCTTTTTCACACTTTGCAAAAATTTTGGAACACATTAAACCTTGACTTTTCAAAACTTTCATTGTTTTTAACAGTTAATGCTTAGAAAAACTTTGGGTTTTTTGTCAACTAAAATTTCAACGATGTTGTCAAGCAAATAATCAAATAGACAACCATGAGGCAAACCACCATTGGGTGGACAACCATCAGGTAGACAATTTGACCAAAACCTTTGAAACAAGTTATCCCATTAGTAGAAAATGGCCATTCTGTAACTAGTCTTTGCAACTAATTTTTAGTCGCAAGTGACATTTATAACTAAAATCTTAATAGTTGCCTTGGAAAAGTCACATTGACAATAGTTGCAAATGATAAAAAAATTTATATGAAAAAAAAATTAACAAAATACAATTTCATCCTTTGAGTAGTTATATATGTATTGTCACTTGTAACTAAGATGCGACTTTTTTGGTGAACAATGGGAACAAGTTATGTGTTGCCATGTGTCCCAACTTTTAATAATTAATTAATTTTTATTATATTTTAAAATAATCCAAAATGTTTATTTTTTATGTTTAAATTGTTTTAAATTGTGACATGTGGTGTAATATGAATTTGCCATGTGGCATATTAATTGAATTTGTCCAAAATAAATTTAAATCAATATTTAGGTATGTAGGTCGAACTTGGTACCTACCTACCTACCTACCCATCTATGCTAAATACATGTCTAAATAGGACCTACTTACCTACCTAAGCCAAATACTTATTTAGGTAGGTAGTTAGGTGTAAGTACACGAATATTAATATTTCATTTTGGGTTAAACCTTTTTATTGGTTCATCTTATATGCCCATGTTTTCAAATATGAAAATGTAAAGGTAGACACCTTATTTATATACTTTTCAAAATGAAAATGAAAGCCAAAACATATGGGATAAACTTTCTAGTTGTAAGTAGTTTATGATTATACATTTTTAGTTGCAAACTATTTGTGCAACTAAAAAGTTTATCCCATATGTTTTGGCTTTCATTATCAATATAAATATAAATATATAGCAATAATAATAACATTAATTGAATTATTATTGTAACTAGTTGGTAACCAAGGCTAAATATTTTATTTTAATTAATTATATTATTGTTTCACTCATCATAGTTATTTATGAACTATTACAATAATTATTATAAAATAAATTTAAAAATTATATTTCAGTAATTTTTATGATGTACTAAATTTTCATAATTGATTACTTATAATAATAATAATAATAATCTAATCTGTAGCTAGCTTAAGTTAGTTAATTTTATTTTTATTATATAGATTATTATATCATTTGTTAGAGCTATTATGAAATATTAATACATCATAAAAAAATTCTTAATAAATACATAGATATAAAAATATAAAAATATAATAAAATTATTAGTGGAAGTATTAGTTAACTTAGGTGAACTATGTTGTTACTTGTATTTTTATTATTATGTCAATTTTTATAGCTTTTGTAAATTACCAATATTTAACAATTTTAATAAAAATAATGAATTTAATAGGCATAATGGTTTTAATTTCAGTAATTATATTATCATTTTTCTTATCGTATTAATATCATCATCATCATCATCATCACTACGTAATAAAATAATATTATTTAAAAATTTAGTCAAAGATATAATTATATATATAATATAACATAATAATAAATGTCATTTGTAATAGTTTTAAGAAGTATAATAAAATAGCTTGGATAAACTTGTAATATGGGCATAATATATTTAGTAAATGTTTTAAATATAATTGTAATATACTCAAAATATAAACTTAATGTAACCATAATATTGAAGCCATTTATGCTACTAATAATTCTTGAATACACATGTAATATGGTCATTCAAATACATTCAAAATATACATTTGTAAATCTTAATATACCCATTATATTCCTTAGAATACACAAAATACAACCTTGTATACTCATAAGGCTGTAACTAAATTGGTCACACTTGTAACTAATGTGACATAAATTGTTTTTCTTGGATGAAAACTAAACTAAACTAAATGTTGTGCACATGAAAGGATGAAAACCAAAATAATTGCAAACTAGTTGTAATGTAGTCACAAATATGAGCAACACAAGAAATAATTGCAAATTAGTTGTAGTGTAGTCGCATAAATAAACAATATAATAAATAGTTGCAAAAATGTCCAAAGGTAGTCACAAAATGATTAATAGTCGCATATTGTCACAAATAGAGTGGTTACATTTTGGCCTATTTCTACTGGTGTCCCACACATCATTTGGGACTCATCCCCTTAGACCTTTGAGTGGCCCACCTTCAACCATGCATAAGTAAAGGGTTGTAAAATTATCCAGCAAGGAAAGCACTTCATCGACGTAATCTTGAAAGTGTTAAAAGTTTGAGAACAATGGACCTAAACAAATTACCACATGACAATTCCAAGAAATTGTTATGACATTCCGTTTTATGATTTCGATGGAGCACACAATGACATACCTTGATGGTGTTTTTATGAGCAAGCAAGGAATTGGCATGGAGAAGTATATGCAGGTCATGGAACATAAGTTTTTAATAGAACTAGATGGTTCTTTGCAATACATCAAGCTTTGGAATTCTAAAGGGTTTTTGGAATGGTTTGAATGCAAAATTTTGGATGTAGCCACAAACTTGTTGCAATGGTTTGATGTCCTTCATCCACAAAAGGACAAGGTGCATTAGACCACAAAAGTGACAAACTTGTGGGAGACAATTTCATGGTGGGAATTTTTTTTGAAGAATTGGTTGAAGAAGAAAACAAGGTTTGCACCATGGATGGAAGAAGGTGCTCAAAACCTTCTGGCCCAAATTAAAAGTTGTGGTGTGTTATGGATTCTAAACATAGCAAATGTGTTCCCATTGTCGGGTGGAGACAATTGGGATGGTTATGGTGTGGTGCTCAAGGTGTGAATCAAAATATTTGATCACATCCCAAGAATGATTGAATTAGTGGGGAAGACACTAAAAATGGATGACAAGCAAGAAGCATGTAAACAATGATTAGTGGAAGCCTTGGCATGTTCGTGCGAACATCCAGGTGTCATCAAATTCCTTGCCATCCGCATAGAGACCATGGAAGCATACACATTGTGCTGAAATGGGGGAACTCTTCAAAAAATGTTGGATTACAACACAAAGTATTTCCCATTATGGATAATTGTACTTTATTGCAATAAAGGGGGCTGGATATGGAAGGGCGAACATAACTTGTCACCTTTAAGATAAATCATGTGAAGTTGGCATGGGCATTCATAAAGATTATGAATGCAATACATCATTGTGGAATTTTGCACAACAACTTATTTAAGGACAACATTATGTTGTATTTTCCAACAAAAAAACCAGATGTTATGTACATAGGCATGTGTGATTGGGGTGAAATTGGGCATTTGCAAGAGACACCATCATTGTATGGGTTTGCAAAGGAGCAAGATGCCACCAACGCAAAAAAAAATGCAGTGGTGGGTTGCCCCTAAATTGTGTTTTATTTGTAGCCAGTTGGGAATTACAAATTCCTTTCGATGAATGGCCAAGAACACACCACAACTTTGAAATCTAAAGCATATTCAATGGGTAGGCTAACACATGTCATATGGGGTGATGATTGGGATACAAAAATATTTTGTGGACAATCAAACCAAGATTTCATTTGGGAAACTAATCCGTGACATGTATGACCCAAATCCAAAGGCATGAAAAATTGTTCAACATGTTGTGCGCACATTGGTGGGGCCTCCATACAATTGGATTGCACCTAAAAAATGTTATCAAATGTAGCCATAGATAGTTTGTAGTTACTATATATGGAATATGGTGCAATTTGCATGATCTTTCAAAACTTACATGTTTTGGACTTGCCAATTTTATAAAACTCAATTTTGTAAGTGAATCATGTTGTCATGTGTAATCAAATTTGAGATTTGTGAATCCATCCTATATAAACATAAAATACAATGATCATTTAAAATTTTACACAAATATTGCCCATCTATTTCTTATATTTTAATTATGGATGATTGGACTTATCATTGATAATTTGTTTTGATAAATGCTCTCATATAATTGATAAATATCAAAGAAATTTCTTAATGCAAACTTTACAAGGCATTCACTTTGTAGATTTTTGTTTTGGTTTCATTTTTTTGGGGTATTGCCTACCAAGGCAAGGATATTGTGTTTAGATTCATTATAGAATATAGTAGCTTAACAAATTTTGGCCCCCATGTAGTATATCTATTTTTATACAAGGATATTTGAAAGATGATATTTTGGCTTGTGTTAAAACTTGGGATTAGTTATAGAGTTGTGATATTTGGAAGGAGTTTGTTTAGAGGAACTTTTTTGAAGATTATAGTTTTGCATGGTGAAATATTGGAATTTCCATAATTCTTTTTTTCTTTAATATATATTTTTAATGTAAACGACAAGGCCACACATTGAAAAGATGACAACCAAAAATTTTCAGTCGCCAAACATGCAACAACAAAAAAATTGATTGAAATTTTGGGTCACCAAGCTTGTGGCCCATATGTGAACAAGGATTTTCCTGCGTCCATCCTCACAAATGCAATGGATGTCAATGTGATGCCTAACACAAAATGGGTGTGACACATCAGTTTTGACAACCATGACATGAACATTTTTAGTTCATTTTAAGTAAGACACATCCATTGTTTGAAAACCAATAGTCTCAAATTCAAGAAATAAGAATATCATTCAAGAGGGAATAAATGCTTTTAAAGGTACAATCATGTTAATAGGAGCCAAAAGTAATTGTAACCACTACTTAATTTTGTGTTTTCTACATTAATTTAAAAAAAATTCAATTGAAGATAAATTTAAATTTTTACACATTATCAAATTTAATATCTTACTTTACAAAATTTTAAAATATGAAATTATTTCATTAACATTTGGACCTTTAAAAATAGTGTAATGTTCATGTAACCATTAATTTTAAACAATAGAAAGACTTGTAAATGGACTTGGAAGATTTTGAAAATGACATATTTTGACAAAATTTTAACACAAACCTTAACAAAGTAGTACAAATTTTTTTGAAGACTTTTTAAAAGAATATTTCAAGAATATTCTTTAAAAAATAGTCACTTAAGTGGCCAGCATTGGTTTCTATTAGCATGATTGCACCTTTAATCATATTTCAAGGTGACACAACACATCAAGATTTCCATCTTTAGTTTAAAAGAATCCATCTATGAGGGGATATAACATGCCTAATTAATTAAAAATTTATTTGTGAAGTAATGTGATCAATGACAACCCATTGTGTTACATTTATTGACATTTTTTGGGGGGAAATTTCATTATTATGCAATAATGCTCCCATATTAGAAATAAGTTCATATTTCTTATGAAATACCATTATGAGCTATGACATATGATGAGCTAGACAAATCATGGAAAGAACATATGAAAATAATCATACATTTTTAAAAATCCATTGAAATTGTTGATGTGGGTAAATTTTTGATAAACATCATTTTTTAATTGAAATTGTTAAATTGCTCATATCATTAAAAAAAAAGTGTGAGTAAAATGGTTCCACAAATTTATTCCTTCTAATTACCATTTTACTCCTTATAATCACTACATCCATCTACAACACCTTCCTTAACTTTTCATTTCTAAAATTTAAGGTTGATTTTTTTGGGCGTCTATTTTCCAACATGGGAATGTTTGAAAATTGACAATATAGTGCTAAAATAAAATTCAATTACAAGACTTGAACCCTTTGAAAATGCAATATTTAAAATTGGGAATATCTCTTTGTAAATTGTATTTGGCCCTTTTTGCTTTGGTATTATAAGGTTGCCCCTTCCACATAATCATTAACCTTACCCAATTCTTTTTACTTTTGTAAGGCCATTCTTGGTCTCTTATGGTTTCATAAATAATAGGTAGAATTATTCCACTATACATGGAAGGCATTCAATTTTGAATGTCAAATTCCACTAGATCTTTATGTGAAGTAAGGACCTTCAATTGGCAAGTCTAAGAATTTGGGTCTTGTGCTAGGCTCTCACCTTGCATTAAGCTTTCATAGCCTTAGAATGACCTTGTTTTTGGTCCTTACCTTACACATAACATTCCAACAACCTAGCATGGCAATTATTTTGAGATGGCGTGAAAGGATTGAATGGGAACCTTTTTCCTATTACAAAACCATATGATAATTTCCAGCCTTTTCTCAAAGAGAGTAATCTCTTACATATTGTAAAAGATTGAGTGAGAGCCCTTTCTTTACACATGTAACCCTAAGGTGAAATATGCATCATATGCAATTTTAGATTATGAACAAATATTTAGTGTTGAGGATTTGGGTAAGGCTAGAACCAATAATTTCTCATTTGGTTGTTGATGACAATGGCTCCTTCATCATATTATACTTTCAAACACTAGGCACTTTTTGGGTTTTATCTAAATGACATGAAATTGCACACATGCAAGAATAATGTTGAAGCCATAAATATAGAACAACATGCAAACTTCAATTGTGAATCTAAAAAATGGTCCTCATTTGCCTAGTTGCTTCACTTCTTTGTTGTCAAATTTTTCATGATACTCATTTCACTTTCTTTGTTTTTTATAACATTGTGTATTTTTGCAGTGAAGGAAGAGAAATGATAGTCCAAGCGAATGACTTGGAGTATGGAGTATAGAGTTTGAGATGTTGCATTTGAAATGAAAATGCTCAATAGATATCTATCAAATTGCTAATGGAAGAACATGGAAGATCTAGGTTAGGCTTATTTGCAGGTATGCTTTTGCTGGTTTTCAAGAAATATGTAACATTTTCCCCAAAATAGAATCCAATTTTTATGGTGAAGGTTTGGATATAACCTGTTTATAATTATTTTCACTGGTGATGTGTAGTATAATGTGTAATAAAAACTTGATTTTGATGAGCTAAAATCAATTTCCAAAAAAAAAACCATTTGAGCACTTAATGTTTTTGTTGACAGTTTTTAGGGTAACCTTTTTATTGTTATCTTAATTTATGTAATTTGTATATGTGCAAACTCCTTATATCACAATTTTGGTTTCAACAATTCCCTTATCATAAAGTTTTTCTTTCATATTTTTTTTCAAGGTTTAAAAAAAAAAATTGTACATCAACTTCCATTGTAGATATGAATCTCATGTTAGAATGTATTTTGTTATGAAAAATAGTTTGCATACCATCATCATATGTGATTAATCTTCAATGTAAGTATGTATATGTGTATAACAATGTGTGTCATTGTGTATGTGTATGTGTATAATTATGTGTGTGTTTTTATTTCGAGGTAAAGGAAAAGTTCTTACATGAACTTCCATTGTATCCAAAGCAATTTTATATGCAAAATAGGTTTTTTATGTAAGCAATATATTATATGCAAATCAATTTTTCAAATGCAAGCGATTATCATGTGCAAATTATTTTCTAATATGCAAACCAATCTTTCAATATAAGCAGTTTCTCAATAGTTGTGTCTAACTAACTATGTGTAATCATGTGACTGTGTGTATAAGTCTGTAATAATAACAGTCTAATATGTGCATGTATGAGTGTAATTTTGTGTATGTGTGATTGTGTGTGCAACTCTGTATGAATGGTGGAAAACAAGGTATGGAGAAGAGTGAATGGGTCATACACTTTCATGAAACTGTATGGAGGCAAAAAATTAAGATATCAAAAAAGTATGGAGAAATATGGAGAAACATTATTTTATGACAGAGCTTCTCATGGCAGAGCCACTTGTTAACATACAGGTCATATTTAGTTCAACCTTCCCATGCAAGTGAACAAACCTATCTAACAATGCATACCACAATTGGGCTTTAAATTCAGGTGGCAATATCTTGATCCACATTTGCAATATCAACATTTGGATGTGAACAACAAACATCATATTTGTTCATATATGTATGTCACAGTAGAATAGAATGCCCAAAACTCAGATTAAAATGCATTTTCATGCTTCCATGCTACAATCCACAAGATAACTATCTAGATGGGAGTTGAGACCATCATTTTACCCATGTCCATTAATAGGCATCTCCCCATGCATAATAACATTACTAGAATCCTTGGTTTGTGTCTCACCACCAAAGAAGCCTAAAGCTTGAGATTGAATGGTATGACTGAAAATTATGTACAGAAGAAAAAATTAAGTCTAGATTCAAGCATTCAATGATAATTTAGTGTGCACAACAAGAACAATTCTAGTTCATAGTGCCGAAAAGGAGCCAATTTCATATTGTGAGTCACTTGAATTCCTTCCATTGCTCTCCCATAGTCTCAGGTTGCATCTTCAAACCATCATCTTTAAGGGCGCTACTTGCTTCTCAGAAATGTTGTAGATGCTTTCGCTACAAGTCTGCTAAATCAACGGGTTCAAGAGTATCGCGGTTAGTAACCCATGGAGTTCCAGCAATTGCAAACCGCCATGGTGCAACTACATCTTCTGGAGCCGCATAATCTATGCCTACTCTTGGCCCTGCCAAGATTGCCTTTGGTTTTGGTCCATCCAAAAGTTCCAGACCACCTGCAATTCCACCAGTTTCAATAAATCATTTACAGCACAGTTCCCTTGTTTAACAGGATCTCTAGGAGAAATATAAGCCATTTCACCTGGAATGAGTGTCTTCAGTACAGAAATGCCACATATACATGAACACAGGTAAAGGAAGAGAGTGTACTCACCCTGTGCTCCTTAAAGAAAGTGTTAACAAAGAAAGGGTCAGGATTTAGTTATGTACCAGGTTCATAAAGTGGTGTGCCTGAATGCTCCGAAGATGTCAACCCCAGGGCTTGACCAACCTGCCACCAAAAGCAAGTTCTTACTGTAAATGAGACAGATGTCACATTTAATTACAGTGCAAAGTAATTTTCTTATGGAACCATAATGAAGATTTAAACATCTCCAGCTTCTTGCTCTGCCAGTTCAATCTGCAAGCTAATATGCTGTTATGGTTGCACATCCCGACAGCCAAAACTTTATGCCTGTATTACCTTGCCTGGTCCCGTAAGAAGCACTGGTTTGACACTCACTAGCTTTCGCCGCTGCTGTATCATCCCCAAGCCTGCACCCAGCACATGAGATTCTAGCTCAGAACAGTAATCTTAGGCCAATTTAAGGCACATGCAAGATTCAAGCCAAGATGAAGAGGTTCCAACTTACCAACAACAGGAGAGCAGGAACGGATGAGCACTGCTGCAGCACTCCCAGCTTTATCAGCCACCACATTCAGCATATTGTGCATGCCATAGCACAAATATACATACGCCACTCCACCATCCTTAAACTGCCTCATTTCACCATCCACCATTTGCACTAAGTTACTGATCTAGATAACAGAGCTCAAATGTGCAGTTGTTTGTAGTACACCCAGTTGTGTTTCTTTGTTCAACTGGGTACACTGATTCCTTTTTGAGATGCAATACCATTTAACAGCTGCAATAAGAAGACCTAATTGAGGAAGGAAGCTCAGACAGAAGGTGACCACAAACTCTACTGTGTAGCATTCAGCTGGACTGCAGACACTGTTTCATACTGGTACATAAAAGAGTAAAATATGTTGCTTAAATGCTTTAGGATAGTATTATGGAGTGTACCATTGGCGCAGTGCGGGAAGTGCAACCAGCACGTCCATGACAAGCTGTATCACCAGGCCTGTATGCTTCCACCTGGAAAATCCTCAAAAGCATTCCATGGCATTAGTTCCCCAGTGCATGGATTTTCAATAAATTGCGATCAACCCCATCAAAACTAGAATGTCTGCAAAGGAATAGCCACAACTGTCTTAGACCTAAGTGTGAAATCAGGATAATGACCTCATACACCAAACAGGATTATCACCTCATATCCAACACAGACTTGTCCCTACAAGTGACTCAGACAATTGAGATATCTGAAATTGGTGGCTGACTTATTTTGCAGGGAGTATCAAGTAGGATCAAGTAATATGACAAAGATGGCAAACCTCTGTGATTTGTAGAATTATGTCATCTTTGCTCAAATACTTGCCAAGCAGTCTTGGTGCCAACTTTAATGCATCACACTGGTAAAATTTGGTGTCGAGTCTCTTAAACTTTTCCCGTATCTCACGTCGATGGGCATCTTCTTCATGACTTTTGTCAGATGATGTCTGCAAATAGGCACATGTACCAGAGAGAGAGAGAGTTAGATTGAACAAGTATACAACCCACACAAGAACAACATACAAAGAGTACACAAAGAGAAAGGGGCAGAAAAAATCATGGCATCATTTTGAGAACATGAAAGAGCTTGCAGCCTCAATTGCAGATGCAAAGATTATCCAACAGCTGAACCCCCTTCTGAGGGGGACCCTGCAAAATTAATTGATGCAAAAATGTGTTTGGGGTTTAGGGTTTTACAGTGATATTTGCAGGTATGATGAAATTGCTGTTCTTGGCACCTTCCTCTTTGTTTAAATCTGCACCAGATCGTTTTCTTCGAGTTTTCTGTCGCACACTGTCTGAAAGGGCAAATGCAGTCTCCCAATTTACCATCTTGACAGGTTTTTTCAGAGGTTCCACAAACCCTGACCCTCGCTTTCTATCTGGAGCTTGAAATTCATGACCTTCAGCTGCCTCTCCAATTTCTGCAGATGACTCCACAGAGAGAATAGCATTGACCAAAGACCTTCTGTTGGTAATCACTCGTGGAATCTGGGAAGAGGAGGAGGAGGAGGAGGCCATGAAGCAAGCACCTGCACACATGGCAAAGTACCAACACAAGAAAGAGGAAGAAGAAGATATGAAATTCTCTTACAAAATACAAACACAAAGAAAAAGGAAGAAAGAAGATCTGCAATTCTCTTACAAGTACCAACACAGAAACAAGGAAGAAAGAAGACATGCAATTCTCTTACAAAGTAGCAAAACAAAACAAGAGGAAGAAAAAGATATGAAAGTCTCTTACACATGAGCTTTTCCTGAAAGATCCAATGTGATCGACAAGCTCAGGAGCTTCAATGGGGTCTAAAACCTTACAAAGGTTGTCTACAATCATCAAGAAGAAGAAGATGATGATGACGACGATGAAGATGAAGAAGTAGGGCTCCATTGTCTGCTGATGTTGTGACTCGATTACGATTCCTGTGCTATGATATCAATTGCAAAGGAAAGAAAAAGATCGAAGTAAGTCCTCTCACCGTGCATTCCTCCCTGTCTGCTCGGGCAGCAGCAGCAGCGTCAGCACCACCACAACCACTGCAAAAGCCTCCCGAAAACAAAAAGGGTTTGCAACATCTGCAGAAGAAGAGATGGAGTCCGTCGTCAAAGCGTAAAATCTTGCAAGCTCTACATTATATTCTTATTACCCAAACCCACCAGCCAGCGACAAACTTCTTCAACAAAATCCTAAGACTTCTTAACGCAAGTTCGATTCTCCGGGTTCCACCGTGATATTACTCTTCTGTTTTTCTTCGGTTCCGTGCGATTCCAGTCACGATCTGTAGACAATACAACGACCATTATTGGACTGGAAGACTCGGCAAATCGAGGGTATCAAAGGCGATATCGGGAGGGTTATCATCAATCGCTTCGCCCCATCAGTTCGATTGTCGTCCCCGTCCTCGTCCTCGTTGATGGGCGTGAAGATCGTGGTTTTAGGGTGTAGTTGTGAAATGGTTCTTTGTATTTTATTGCTTTGACGAGCGGCAAAGTGGTTTTTGCAAGGTGTTGTTTTTTCCCTTTTTTGCTTCACGGATGCAGCAGTGGGTGTGATTGGAGACGACGAAGATGGCGTGTGAAGAGCAGAATTGTGGTTCAGTAGCAGCAGAAGCAATAGAGCATGCACCTCGTGGAGGCGATGATGGTGATGATGAGCACAAGATGCATCAGGCGGCGTTGAAGGAAGCGGGAGCTGAGATCATCAATCGAGCCAACAGTCGAGGTTTGCGTATTGCTGGGTGGGTTATTCAAGCTCGCAAGGGCGCCATCCTCAAGATGGATGCCAGAGAAAGATGGGAAAAGATTCTGGGAACTCCTCATTTGCCTGAGATGGTGTTTGGAGATAGCTCTCTGGAGCTTGTGCATGAAGCTTCTGGTATTCGCATCCATTTCAATGCTTTGGATGCTCTTCATGGTTGGAGACAAGAAAGCCTCCCGCCTGTCGAAGTACCCGCTGCTGCGAAGTGGAAATTCCGAAGCAAGCCCAACCAGGAAGTGATTTTGGACTACGATTACACTTTCACAACTCCTTATCGCGGTAGTGATGAATGTCTTCAAGTGGAAGAAGAAGAAGAAGAAAGGAAGCTCACTCCAAATGGAGTTGTAGAATGGGTGCAAAGCTCGGAGAAAATCGACATGGTCGCACTCCAAGCTCGAGATCCAATTCTGTTCTATGATGAAGTTGTATTGTATGAAGATGAATTGGCGGATAATGGAGTCGCTCTCTTGTCTGTCAAAGTGAGAATCATGCCAAGCTGCTGGTACCTTCTCCTCCGCTTCTGGCTGCGAGTGGATGGTGTGCTGATGAGATTGAGGGATACTCGCATGTTTTCGCGGTTTCGAAGTGTTGATGATGATGATCCCAGTGAGAAGAAGAAGAAAACTCCTGTGGTCATTCGAGAGCTCTGTGACAAAGAAGACACTTTCCATGCCCTAGCTCTTAGAGGACTTACCAGTGATCCAGCAATGTACAGTGACCCAAGTGTGGCTGGCGAAAAGCTTCAATTGCACCGACAAATCTGCGAGAAGTTGAGACTGATTTCCAACTTCAAGCAATGAAATCTTGCACCCAGAAGCGAGTGTTTGTTTGTTTAAATCGGATTACACCTTTCTTCCGTAATGCATACAATGCGGTATCGCACTCCTTCTTCTTTGACAAGCAGCAATGCTCCTCAACATGGAATTGTGTTTTGGATCAGGATTCACTTGGCAGATGGTCTTGAATTCTTCTTCTTGTCTTCAGAAGTAGCTGAAGTCTTCTACAAGTTGAGCAGATAACATGACTTGGAGGTGCTCACCTATTTTTGTTGCTGCAAAAGAAAACCGAACTATAGCAATGCAGGTGCAATGCAACTATAGCAATGCAAATGCAAAACAACTCCTCTTCTCCTCCAAGGCTGCTGTGTTCTGCAGGCACACACCATGGTGATCCTTGACAATGTTTTGCATTAGTAATGCCTGCATTTGACCCAGGCATTTGATCTTGACATGGTTGTGGATGTCGCAAGGAAGAAGGTTTAGGGTTTTATGTGTTGAATTCACATATCCCCAGAACTTCTCTCCTCCTCAGTAGACACCTTTTGTAATACACCTTTTGACATTTCTCTCCTCTGTTTGTTGATGATCCAGAAATTGAATTGTTGATTTTCAAATCAAATCTTCTGTCTAAGCTACCCTTATGTGCTGCAACCTGTTGTGTATCATATTGTTACATTCATTTCCACTACAATGCATAGTATTTTGTGAGTCCATTTCCACTAATTCTTGTTTGTTCCATGTGATTTTTAGGGACTTGTAGATCTTGCTTTTCACAGGTGGAAGTGTGTGATTTGTGAATTGAACAGTCAGTCAAGAGCTGTTATGTTAGGACCCACTGGTGGAACTAAGGCAAGTGGGACTGTGATCTCTTTGTTAGTGGTCTTGTCTTGTTGCTTTCAGACATGTGATAGAAACTCAGGATACAGATTTATTGGTTGCCCAAATTTTGGGCAGATTCTTATGTATTTATCTCATCTGCATCAGGAGCTGATGAAGTCAGTGGGTAGTCATGGCAGCTTGACAGTGCTATTCATGATGAAGATGACGGTCACACACTTTTTGACGGACTCTCACAAGCCTATGACTGCACTCATGTTATACCTTCAAAGTGTCATGGAGATTTAAATGCAACCTCATTGATATGTATTGGTCTTACTTTGTATATAAGCCAAGTGCAGGAGGCAAAAGGATGTAAGGGGAGTGTAAGTCAGACCAATTTTACCTTATCTGACAGGAACACTGATCTCCAGTTTGTGCGTATTAAGTCAAGCACAGCCACACTAGAGAATAGGAGTCTGGTGCAGTGTGGTGTGGGTTCTCACTCCAAGAAAACCTAACTTTAACTGAAAAATCATCACAGAAGCTCTCACTTTCCCTGTCTTCTTCTTCTAGAACTTTTCAATTTTGACCTCATGACTTTCTGAAGCAACAGCATCATCATAATGCCTCAACTCCACACATTGCCATTCATTTAACTCCACAGCAAGCAGCTCTGTATCAATGTTAGTCTCACTAGCACTTGACATATCCGTCAACACAAAAAAGATGAAGAAAATAACCTTGAAAACGGACAAGATGCCCATTTTTCAACAAGGGCATGAACCACAAGATGATGGTTAAGCTCACATTTGGAGCAAGACATACAAGCTTCCCCCATCAGTCTCTTTGCATCCCTCTCTCATTATGGGCATTTGTTCTTGTTTGATAGTTCTTAACTACATCTAAACATGTTCATCATCCTAAACCTTAATGTATTGCTTGTAGAGCACTTGCTCCAGTTCATCAAACATGTAATCCAGGTTGCTCAGAAAGAAAATATCTCCCCAATTGGAGACATTATGGATCTGTATGGTCCTGCCCATGTTGGGTCCAAGCAAACCTTTCTTCCTTCATGGATGCTTCATCTTCATGTAAAGAACCGATGAAATTTTTGGTAGTGTATTTTCTTGTCACATCTCATGCATAACCAAAATTGATGTGACATGACACAAAAATCAAATGTATGAGAATAACCAAATTTGATGAGACGTGACACAAAAATCAAATGATTTTGAAGATGGAAGGGGAAATGGAAGATTGTCTTCAAAGGATTGCAATTCCCTTCATATGTTAGGTGTCTAGTATGTCACATTTGAGAAAGTCGATGTTATCGAGGATCCTCAATAGCACTTCATAAATCCTTTTGATCAAGTACTTTGCATTGTGCAAATTGTTTGCACAACCAAGAAGAACCATCCTAGGTGTAATATTCCATCAATGTTGTTGCAAAAACCAAATGGTCATGAGTATTGTTCTCAAAATTCCACAATTCCAAATTACATCAAGCGCTAGAGATCATTCTAAAACCCCAAACACACCATGTTTATTTTTATCAAATTCAACAATGAAGCACTTCGAATATTAGTTTGCAACAACCTATATGAAGTGTACGACATAATTTTAATTTCAACAATAGTAAACCATTTTGGTGATTTGTGATAAAATGATGTGGATATGTTATAATGGGGGACAATGTAGATACATTTAAAGCCAATTCCATATGTAATATGATGTACTTAGTCACAAACACACATTTAGATTTTGGATTTGTTATTTTGCATGTTATGACATGTTTTATTATCACGACATTATTTTGGGCATTAAAAAGATTATAACTATCAACATCATTTTGCAAGCATAAGTATTTGATAAGTTGTTAGTTGTGAGCTAATTTGTGAGTGATAAATGTCATAGTTATTTGTCACAAAAATTAAAATAGTAAATTATCAATTCATTTGACAAGTAAATTGGAATACATTTGAAAATAAAGAAAAAATACCTTGTAAAAGATGTGTATTCAAAATATAACTATTGGTGCACATACTACTAATTAGTTTATCTTTTTATGAGGTTGAATTCAACATCAAATGCATTTTCAAAATGTTAAAATTTTCGATTTGAAAGCTCCAAACTAATGTTTAAATGAATTTTTATTAGTTAGTGAAATGGTATTTTATCTATTGAATACCTATTAAATATCACTTTCAAAAAAGAAATACTTAAAATTTTCCATCATTAAAAGACAATTGTCCAATTTTTCATATAATACTCAATGCCATCAACATCTTCAGAAAGACAACAATAAATTCAAATATATTATTGAAATGCTTTTTGGTATATCACATTGTGTGCATATACCCTTTTCATTATGTGATGGCATGCATTGTGTGTCATGACATTTAATTGTTACAATGAGTTTATTTTCAAGAGTATGATGTGTAATTGGTCATGAATAAAATATTTTTAAAATAATTAATTTCATTTCTATTGATTGCCTATTCGTATGCATTATATGCATTTTGCAAGTGTTCTTAATGGATATCCCAAGTTCGTTCAAAGCATCAACAAAACCATGACAATGTGCAAACTTGGAGATGTAATGTTTAATCACCTTCATTTTGTTTTCAAGATTCTTGTAAACTTGTTTGCACATGTTGGAGGTTGACTTTTATTGTAGCGTTGTTACACACTACACCAAAATGTTGGCAATTTTTTTCCACTACTAGTCACATTTTTGCAAAATGTGAAAATATAACTTGTAAAACTAGTAATCTCCTGCAACAACAAAGTTTTTCCCCTTTTTTGACTTTGTATTTGTTGGGCCAAAAACTAAAATGCTTGTTGAAAGCAACATGCCAAACTCCAAAGCTTCCAAAGATGCTTTTACAAAGCTTGATCACACCATCCCTTCTTTCTCTTGATGTTAGAAATGGTCAAATACTGGGTTTCAGGAGCTCTTATATCATATATGAAAGTGTCAATGAAAACATACATTTCTTTCAAAGCTAAGAAACTTTATTACTGGAGGAGTTCTGGGTGGGGCTTAAGTTTTTGGGGTTTTTTTTTGACACCCATTAGTTGAAAAAACAACCTCAAAATTTTTAAGAGCAGTTTGGTTACTATTGTGTAGATGCCACAAAGATCCCTGGATGTAAGTTGCACCCTCCAAATACACTGGAAATATTTATGTTGGTGATATATATTTTTATGTTCTTTGAAATTTTTTCCTCAATATAAGGTAGACCCTTCAAATACACAAGGAAATTTCTATGTTGGTGTAATATATATTTTTATGTTCATCAATAATTTTGACTCCTTTTGGACCTCATCAAGAGCCTTGTGAGAGAGTTCTACAAGACTGTTCAGAAATATTACAATTGCAAATCAAGTCACAGAAGCATTAAAATTTATAACATGAACTTTGATTGTTGCAAAGACAAGTGTATGGGGAGAAGAATATGAGGAGGAAAAAGGAGACGTAGTATGATCCAGAATGGCGACATTGAAGCAAAACCAGCAGCAGTACCAGAAGTAGCAGAGCTGCTGCCATTACCTGTATCACTTGTCTCTATCACAATCGGTAAATCGCTCTGCTGAAGCTGATGTAATTACCAGAGTCACTTACCTCTATATCACCCATTCCATCTGACTATGCTGCCTTCCTGCAGCTGGTTTTCATTTTCCTTATTTGTTTCCTTCGTCAAAGTGGCATTCATCTTGAAATATATGAGTAGCTTACCTAACTGGCAACTGAATGGACATACTAGAACAGCTTCACTCTTTCTTAATCTCAGATGCATAGGCTAAAGAGAAAGGATCAAAGTGAGAGTTCCACATGTAGAATGGCTGTTGAATGGCTTATGACACTGGGCTAACAACAGTCTAATAACATCTGGGCTAACATCGTGGTCATAATTTATAGGAGCGAATTATTTATAAAATTGGGCAGAAACAATGTGATAGCCACACTGATTTTGAACTTACTCTTGTAGCCTGTAAGTATGGAAGTGCATACTAAGCATATTGAGCACAATTCTGCACAATTGTAATGACATGTTTGCCCTCATCTTATATCATTACTCATCATCTTCTCTTCTCATCTTCTCTTCTTGGGTCTGTCCATTCTTTTCACTCCGTACTAGACTTACACGTGGGAGTGCAAGAGCTTTGGCCAACACTCATTATCCAGTCTACAGCTGTTCTATCAATCTGTCAGTAGTGATTTTGAACCAAACTTAATACCTTCAGTGTTGTAGAATTGTCTATCTGAGTTATAAATTTCTGTTGGTACATGCTTACAGGCAAACCTGGCAGGAATGAGATTTTCCAATTTATGGTGCAGTTCTGCACAGGGTGGTTTACCAAGGTGCTGTATAACATGAAGACGCTGGGTGGTTGAGCCAATACTCCATCAAACCTTGAAAATTTGAAATTGAATTGACATTTTATCTGTTGGGATTGTCAAGTTTTTAATATTCATAGCTTGGTCTGTAGGCACCAAGGAAGGTTGTCAACCACTTAAACATTATTGCACAAAGAGTGGGAAGGAGATCAGAAAACCTGAACTCAAAGACCCCCTAGTCCCAAATGTTCTTGCCATTGGTGGGAACAACCACCTCAACATTTGTCTCACCCTTCAGGCAAATTCATCAGGAGGTCTAGACCAATTCTGAAATGCACTACAAAACACTTTGTTTAGGCCAGAGCAAATAACACCACTAGACTCAGGACTCCTGCCACTATGGAGTCTTACATTGCTAAGAACTGAGGTTGGTGAGCAAAGGTAGAAGAAGCTAGTCTGATTACTTGTGTTTTAAAACTGATGTAGACATTCCAATGGCACCAGTACATGTTGCTGTTATTCTGGCATGCCTCCACAACAATATGGTTGTCAAACTATTACCACAAGCTCCTCCACACAATTCATCAGCACTTTGTTAAATAGTCTCTGATTTCTTGCTCGTTGTAGGAGAGTCTCTCATTTCTTTCCTACCCAAACAAGTAGGATTGGTTCATCAGCCTGGTCAACAATACATCTTAAATGAGACTTAAACTAAGTCTTTACTTTCACTTGCTTCCTCCAAGGAAAAATCTACAACAAATTTGTGTGACTAGATGCATCCAGTCTAATACCCACATATACATTTATAAAAGATGTATCTGGAGGTTCATAACAGGCAAGAATTCTCATAAGACTGCATATTACATGCCCAATGCAATACACCTGCCACCAGGCAATTTACACCACTCCACATCCGATTAAACGCCTACAGTTCCATTCTGAACAGCTGGTCTAGCTTCTGCTTATTGGAGCCACTTATCTTCTTTCATTCTAGTCTGTAGTGTAAGGGTACTATTAGTCAACCCACCCAAGTCTGTCTTCAACATTAAGTCACCATCATTGTGAGAAGCAGGTTGCAAGGACCCAGAAAGTATCAGTTGCACCAAGAAACTTAATTATTGAGGATTATCATCTGGCACATCCTCTAGGCCATATGTATGCTTCAAAACTATAGCCTGTAATCCACCGACAGTTGGCAGATTATAGGAAACTGAGGATGCTCTACAGCGTTTGTGGCCCAACATTTCTCAATGAGAGCATAAAGATTACCAGGACAATAGTCCACATCTGGAAAACATCAGTCCCACTCTGTCACAGATGCTCTGAAGAATATCTCTTAGTGGTATGTCTTTGAAGGGGACTTTCCCAGTGAGTACCTCAAAGAATATCAAACAATATACACACCTAATTTGGTCTTTGTCTCTGTTCTCCTCATCTTCAAATGCCTCAGGTGCACTCCACCAGGTTGTGCCCACCAATGGCATGGTCGTACCCAGAGCCATGCAACTTAATTTTGACTGGCAAAAGTCTCAAAGTTCAACTTGCACAGATGACAAGGTATCCATCTTGATCCTCCAGAACATTTACAAGTACATTGGTTGCCTTCAAATCACAGTGCATCACCCACTCTCATGCAAGTAATTCATAGCCACTGCTATCTGTAGCATTATATTGCTTCCAGCAGTCGAAAGCTGTTTCTTCTTTTTCGTCATATAAGCATATAATGCTACAGATAGCAGAGGGCATGAATTATTTGCTCATGAGCTCAAAAACCACGAAAGGCTTGCTCTCCTGGACTCCAAAACCTCTGAATTGCATGACATTTCGCTGCTGCAACTTATAAGACAAACTTGCATCTTTCTCTTCTGTGTGCTGTCTGTGTAGTTGACTTGGAAAACCTTAGCAGCTGTCATCAATCCAAGGATTTTACACTTTAGCACTGTTAGTAACGATCCACCTCCAAGACATAGCTTGTAAGAAATTTCCACATCAATTGGAAGGTTGCTAATGTATTCCATCATTGGAAATTGCTGCCTTCAGTTTCTCTGAAAGATGTTTGTAACATTTACTAAACTTGAGGGGAAAAAACCCTCTTCGGTCCTCTTTCATGCTAAGAATCTACTGCTATAGTGAAGCTTCCAACGCGCCATAAAGCACTCAAGGTCCCTAGAAGTCTGTAACAACACCTAACTGCCTCTACAGATTAGAAACAACAGCTTTACATTGTTTCAGTGTTACAGAACGTGGCATGGATCAAGCTCTCTTGAGATTTGTACACTCTCACTGACCACCCAATAACAGTCAGTTGCAACAAGGCAATAAAGTCCTTCAATAACAGACACTTGCTTGCTAATGACACTCCTCAGCAGAGGACCATCTACAATTTCTACAGACTCAACACACCTCTCAAGTTCCCTCAGACACTTGCACAGAGTGAGCTACTTGTCAACTGTTCCTTAAACCATTCTCTTGACTGGACACTCACGCAATTTCCTCAACTTCGTACCCTCACATATCATTTTGTATTGAACCTCAATACCTCAACCAGGTGTCGAGTTCAAGACCTCCAAGCCGGCTTCTTATTCACCAGTACAACGGCTCACCACCGCACATCAGCAACTCAGCCGCCGGATAAGCTTCACGCATCTTCACCGAAATCCCGCGCTCAACACCTTGCTAATACAGCACCCAACACAGCCGTTAAAGCAAATGACAAACATAGCACATGGACACTGCAACACACATCCTTCATCTTCTTATCACACCCCGATCCATAACGCCGGAGGCAGCTGGCGTCTTATGAAAGACATGCGCCTGGCCACCAATTCGCCGTCCCGCCGAAAATTGACCTAACATTCAGGTAACCCTAAAACCAGTAACCCTAAAACTACCTTGTCCACACAATAGCATCAGGCAGGCTGTTTCACACGACTCTTTATTCTGGTCACACCTATTTCCTGGAGCGCGTGTTGAAATGAGCAATTCTACGAGAATCAGTCAGTAGACGAGTTTCAGCATTTGCCCTTTGGGTTATCTATGTAGGTGAGAAGAGAAGAACTTTGGGAAAAGGATATGGGTTAAAGTGAGGTGTCATTGGGAACACCCTTGGGGAGCACATTCAGAACTTCAGGAACATCGTGGGGAACACCTTGAAATGCTGGGAACATCATTGAAAATAGATGGGAACATACTGGGAACATCATTGAAAATAGATGGGAACATACTGGGAACATCATTGAAAATAGATGGGAACAGACTGGGAACATGATACGAATACAAGAATTTAAAAATTCCATCCCCACACTAGACTGCTTTCTATTCTGTGAAGTGCGGCTGTGCTTGACTGAATACATACAAACTATAGAGCAGGGTTCCTGTGTAAAATTGGTCTGACTGATGCTCCTCTTGCATCCTTTGGGCTCTTGCACTTGGCTTACTTCCTGAGTAAGACCACTACATAACAATCAGATTGCAGAGAAATTTCCACAACGCTTTTTAAGGTAACATGAATGCAGTCATAAATAACCTTTGTGAGAGTCGATCGCAAATTGTTGGACCATCATTTTCATCACGAATAGCAGTGACAAGCTGCCACAACTACCCACTGACTTCATCAACTTCTGATGTGGGTGAGGAAAGTCCACAAGAATTTGCCCGCAATTTGGGCAAATCATTGTCTTCCGTCCTAAGTTTCGCAACAATCAGAGAGTTTCCATGGCTATGGTGTTTCATTGGTTGCATGCACCGAATGCTTGTGTGTATCGTCATCTTAACATCCTTGCGATTTCAAAAATTTTGAGATTTTCTCCAAATCCTCTGAGATGTAACAGTTTCCAGCTTCAAGATATCTGAGATTTTCTCCACAACTGAGATGTAAAAGTTTCCAGATCCAAGATGTAAGAGTTTGCAAATCTGAGCATAGAGAGTCTTGTGCAAAGGAGGAAAAGATCTGTTTGCATCTCTCCTCTGCTCCCAAGCATTCTATCTATCTGCATTTCCCCTGCTTGCCTGCTGCCTCCATGACCACTCCAGATCATGCCCCAATTCTAACTACAACACAGGGTGATTGTCGGATTCCAGTTCCTTTGACCAGCCAAGGACCAGTACCAATTTCTTCTTTTTCCTCCTCATCATCTTCCTTGACATTTTGCTCAGTTTCTTCTTCCTCAGTGGGAGTCGTAAAATCAAAGCTCAAATGCCAAGGTGAATGGTTGTCTCAGCTCCTTGCTGGAGAGGACTTCAGCTAGATCACACCTTTCTCAACCAGGACATTGAGGTGACAAAAAAATGACAAATTATACCACTTCTTGAGATGAATCTTGTACACTGAAGCAAAACCTAGCTAGCAAAATAGAAATTCCAAAGCACTTCATCTTCGAATGTCAAATTCAGATTACTCTCACCAACTACATCTATGAGCCAAATACAACATGAGAAAGGGTATTTAGCTCATAAGTATAGAGATGACACAGTATAACATAAGTGTCCACAACATAAGTCAGTATACTATGATCCAAATTACTTTCAGAAACAGCATTGCCATTATCAACTCCTAGCAAAGGACAGATGCATTGGAATATCTTCTTCATGGTCTGTATAATTTGGTGTCCCATCAAAATGACAACCTTCCTCAACAGATTCCATCAGCATTCACAACTCATGTCTGTGCAAAACACTTAATCCTCTGCTCTGTTGTTGAATTCATCAAGCATCTTCAACACCTGCATGTTTACATCAAACATATGCATCAGAAATGTATGCAGAAAACAGTTGCAAGGGGTTGAGTAAAAATGTCATCATATAGAGATGACACACTACAACATTTCTACAACACAGCTACACAATTCATTTCTCGTGAATCTCAACATAGTACTCAAAACATTTTAATGCCCAATGAAGGCTATCCACCATGATTTCATAGCCATATTCAAAGCCTGTGGTTGCCTTGAGAACTGGATATTGCTTCAACACTGCTTGCTTAACTGCCCTTTCATCCTCCAGATGCATGCTTTGGTGAGCATTTTTATCAAGCACTGCTTATGTAATCTGCACCCATTCTATCAATCTGACAGTAGTGTTTTTGCAGCTTTTAATCTTCAGTGTTGGTAGAATTGTGTGTCTGTGTCATGGAACTTCTGTTCATATAGCCTTACAGAGCAAACCTGGCAGGCATGCAATTTTCCAATTTATGGTACAGCTCTACACAGGGTGGTTTACCAAGATGCTGAAGAATGTGGAGAGGCTGGGTGGTAGAGCCAAAACTCTATCAAACCTTGGAATTTTGAAGATCAAATTGACATTTTATCTGTGGGGATTGTCAAATTTCAACATTCATAGAATGCTCCATAAGGACCAAGGAAGCTTGTCAACCACTTAAATGGCATATTGTGCAAGGAGAGGGAGGAGATCAGGAAACCTGGAGTCTGAGATCCTCTACTCCAAAATGATTTCGCTACTGGGGCAAACAACCACCTACACATTCCTCTGATACTTCAGGAAAATTATTCAGAATGTCCAGACCCATACCCTGAAATCCATTACAAAACACTTTCTTAAGCTGACAGCAAATAACGATATAAGATACCTCTAGACTCAGGACTCCTGCCAGGTGCTATGGAGTCTTACATTGCTAAGAACTGCAGTTGGTGAGCTAAGGTAGAAGACAAGCCAGCCTGATTGCTTATGTTTCAAAGCTGATGTAGAGAATCCAAGGGCACCTATAAATGTTACCATTTTTCTGGCCTGGCTCTACAACAATCCAGTTGCAAAACTATTGCTACAAGCTCCTCCACATAATCAATTAGCAACTTGTTAGATAGTGTCCAATTCCTTGTACCTTGTAAAAGAGTCTCTCATTTCTTTCCATCCCAAACAAGTTAGAATGGTCAATCAGCCTGGTCAACAATTCATCTTAAGTGAGACTTGAACTAAGTCTTTACTTTCACTCGCTTCCTCCAAGGAAAAATCTACATAATATTTGTAAGGCCAGATGCATCCAGTCTAAGACCTGCATGTATGTTTGTGAAAGATGTACCTGGAGGTTCATAACAGGCAATTTTTCTCCAAGAGATTCCCATAAGACCACATATTACGTGCCAAATGCAATAGGGGGCCACCAGGCAATTTACACCACACCACATCAGATTAAATGCCTACAGTCCCATTCTGAACAGCTGGTCTAGCTTATGCTCTATAGGGCCACTTGTCTTCTTTCAATGTAGTCTGTAGTGTAAGTGTACTACTAGTGAAGCCAGCTAAGTTTGTCTCCTACATCAAGTCACCACCATTGTCAGATGCAGCATCTTGCAAGGCCCTGGAAGGTATTAGTTGCACCCAGGATACTCTATTGTTGAGGATAATCAGGTGGTACATCCTCTCCACCACAGGGATGCTTCA